>Ga0193696_1000064_pt1 | contig 47556 bp, 39 predicted proteins | sample L3m1metaG_FD_145074 | JGI IMG/M metagenome (GOLD analysis project Ga0193696, IMG submission 145074) | Soil microbial communities from a riparian zone of the East river system, Colorado, United States - L3m1 | ecosystem: Environmental > Terrestrial > Soil > Riparian zone | place: USA: East River... | reverse complement strand
CTTCTTCTTGTCCTCTTTCGGCTTCTTGTCGTCCTTCTTCTCGGCGGTGGCTTCCTCGCCCTCTTCCTTCTTGCCCTTCTTGATGACTTCCGGCTCGGCCGGCGTCGCCGTGGCCGCAGCCGCCGCCTCGGCAGGCGCCGCGACTTCCTCGGCCTTCGGCATGATCACGTGCACGAGCATCGCTTCGCCTTCGGTGACCGACTTCCACTTCGGGTTGGTGGCGATGTCGCGGACGCGGACGCCCTGGTGCAGCATCAGCTCGCTGACGTCGACGTCAACGTGCTCGGGGATATCGGCGGGCAGGCACTCGATGACGATCTCGCGGCGGATGAATTCGAGAATGCCGCCCTGCTGCTTGACGCCCTTCGGCTCGCCATGCACGGTGACGGGAATGGTCACTTGCAACAGGCGATCCATCGCGATCCGGTAGAAGTCGGCGTGCAGCACTTCGTGGGTGACCGGATCGATCTGGAAGTCCTTCACGAGCACGCGCGTGTCGCTCGCGCCCGCGAGCTTGAGCGAGATCAGCGTGTTCTGCCCGGATTCCGAATGCAGGATCTTGAGGAGTGCCTTGGGTGGCACGGCGATGGGAGTCGCTTCCTTGCCGTCGCCGCCGTACAGCACGGCTGGCACCCGTCCTTCGCGCCGTGTCCGCCGCGCCTCATTTTTTCCGAATGTGTCTCGCGTCGTTGCTTCGAGTGTCGCTTCCATATTCCTAATCCCTAATCCCTAATTCCCAATCCCTACACGAACAGCGAAGAGACCGACGTCTCTTCGTGAATCGACTTGATCGCCTGCCCCAGCAGCCGCGCCACCGAGAGCACGACGATCTTGCTGCACTTGGCGGCCGCCGGCGACAGCGGAATCGTGTTGGTCACGATCAGCTTGTCGATCGGCGACTTCTCGATGCGGTCGATCGCCGGGCCCGACAACACGCCGTGGACCGCGCACGCGATCACCCGTTCCGCCCCGTTCGCCTTGAGCGCCGTCGCGCCCTTCGCAATTGTGCCGGCGGTGTCGATGATGTCGTCCTGCAGAATGCAGGTGCGTCCCTCGACGGCGCCGATGACGTTCATCACTTCCGCCGTCCCATCGTCGCTGCGCCGCTTGTCGATGACGGCGAGCTCGGCATCGAGCCGCTTCGCATACGCGCGCGCCCGTTCGGCGCCGCCGGCATCGGGCGAGACCAGCGTCAGCTTCGGATGATCGAGCCGCGCCAGGTAGTCGATGATCACGGGCGCGGCGAACAGATGGTCCACCGGAATGTCAAAGAACCCCTGAATCTGCGCCTTGTGCAGATCCATCGTCAGCACGCGATTGGTGCCGGCCGCGCTCAGCACGTTCGCGACGAGCTTCGCCGAGATTGGCACCCGCGGCTTGTCTTTCCGATCCTGACGCGCGTAGCCGTAATACGGCACCACCGCGGTAATCCGCGCCGCCGACGACCGGCGGAACGCGTCGATCATGATCAGCAGCTCGACGAGATGCTCATCGACCGGGTTGCTCGTCGGCTGCACGATGAAGACGTCGGTCCCGCGAATGTTCTCGTCGATCTGGAACGAGACCTCGGAATCGGGAAACCGGCGCAGCCGCGACTGCCCCATCGACACGCCCAGAAACGCCGAAATTTCACGCGCGAGCTCGGGATGGGCGCTCCCCGAGAACACTTTCAATTCACCGAACCCGGTCGCCATGAACGGATCACCCATCGCCGTATCCTAGGGGCGGCTCGCCGCCCGTCCTGGCGAGTTGGCTGGGGCGGAAGGATTCGAACCTTCGAATACGGGATCCAAAGTCCCGCGCCTTACCGCTTGGCCACGCCCCACCACCGGTAGTCGCCAGACGCCAGCCACCGGTCGAACCGCTACCGTCGCCAGGTCGCGCATCGCAGGCCGATAGCCGGCGACTTTCAAAAGCGACTGGTGACTGATGACTGGAGACCGATGACTACCGTAGGTAATCCACGTGGCGCAAACGGTAAGTGTATACGATGGCCTTACGTGACGGCAAGCGCCTGACAGGCCGCGCGATCCACCGTTCTCGTGATGATCGTCCTCGATCCGCGCTTCGAAACCAGCGAGGCCGCGCGCTGCGCCTCCGGCCGTGTCGAAAAAAGGCCAAAAACGGCCGAGCCGGCGCCGGTCATCGCTGCGTGACGCGCGCCCGCCCGCTCGAGCGCGCGGACGAGGCGGCCAATCTCAGGATGTCGTTTCGCGACAACTCCCTGGAGATCGTTAGTCGCCTGTAGCGCGGGCCTTTTAGGCCCGCGATCGCGGCCCTGAAAGGGCCGCGCTCCATCACGATCCCACCACGCGAACGCATCCTTGGTCGAGACGCCGAATGAAGGGATGACCAGCACCACCCACGCGCGCGGCGCGTCGACGAGCGGAAACAGCAGATCGCCACGGTCCAGTCCGAGCGCTGTGCCACCCTCGAAAAAGTACGGTACGTCGGCGCCGAGCGACGACCCGATAGCGCGAACGCGATCCGGTTTCACGCGCCACAGACGGCCGAACGCCCGCAACGCCGCCGCCGCATCGCTGCTGCCGCCCCCCAGGCCGGCCTGCAGCGGAATCCGCTTGGTCAGCTGAATCGACACGTCGCGCGGCGCTCCAGGGCGACCTGCCGCTTTCCAGACCCGTTCGGCGGCGCGCCAGATCAAGTTGCTCCGATCGGCCGGACATGCGGGGTCATCGCAGATCAGTTGAAACTCGCCATGGACCGCGCGGATCGCGAGCGTGTCGTGCAGCGCGATCGATTGAAACACCGTGCGCAGCTCGTGGAAGCCATCCGGTCGAACGCCGAGGACTTCGAGCGAACGGTTGATCTTCGCAAAGGCGTGTGTTCGCGCCAGCAGCCTGGTCCCGGGATTAGTGCTCACGGCCCTTCGGCGCGCCCAGCAGCCCGGACCGCTTCAGTTCCTCGACGCTGATGCGCTCGGCATTCGGCGGCACGTCCACACGAAAGACTTCCGGCTTCAGCTGGACGTTGGGCTCGAGCTGCGACAGTTTGAGCTCCAGCTTGAAGCGCCGCTCGTCGGCGCTGACCAGACGGACGACGTGAGGCAGACCGTCTTGGAAGTCGTCGTAGTCGGCGCGCCAGCTCCAACGGAGCGCGTCGCCGCCGTGAAGATACGTCACCAGCCGCCACGGCGCGGTCGCCGAATCGCGATGCAAATAGATCTTCGCGCCGCCGGGACCAGCGGACGTGCGCCAGTTGTCGCCAATCGCGAGCGGACTGTCGAGCCGATCGGGCATCGCGCAACCGGTCAGCGTGCGCAGCATGTCGTTCGCGCCGAGCGGAACGCCCGCCACGGCTGCCATCACTTCGGCCGGCGGGCCGTGCTCCACGACGCGCCCGTCACGTGGCAGGAGAAGGGTGCCGTCGTTCGCCGTCGCCACGAACGTGAACAGCGGGGCGCCGAAGGGCGCCACCGCCTCGAGGCGAACGGATTGATATGTAACGCCGCCGATCAGCCGGGCGCGAATGCGCTGGCCGTTGACCGATCCACTGACGCCAATCTCGGCCGTCAGGGACTGGACGCGCTGACAGCTGGTGAGAGCCTGAAGGAGAGCCGCCGCGATGTCAGGTGCGAGCGTACCGGGCCCGGTCGGCAGCTTGGTCAGCTTGGGAGCGCAGGACGTCGAGCAGATCGCCAGAAGCAGAACGGCACGAAGGCACCAACGCACGCTCACTTCTTGTTGAGCTTCTGCTTCGCCGTCCGGATCTTGCGGTCGATCTCCGCGCGATCGATGGAGTCGCCATCGCCGGCAAGCGCGCGAGTGAACGCCACGATCGCCTCGTCGAGGCGCCCCATCTTCAGCAGCACATCGCCGTAGTGGTCCTGAATCACTGAATTGGTCTGCAGCTGTTCGGCGGCGCGGCGCAGGCTCGTTTCCGCAAGATCCAGCTTGTCCGCCTTGAAGTACGCCCAGCCGAGGCTGTCGAGGAACGACCCGTTCTCCGGCTCGAGCTGCAACGCCTTCTTGACGAAGTTGACCGACTCGTCGAGACGCTCCCCGCGCTCGGCGAGCATGTATCCGAGGTAGTTGAGCGCCGCGGCATTCTCTGGATCCCTCGAGAGCAGCTTCCGGAATTGCGCCTCGGATTCCGCGAATTTCTTCTGCTTGTCGAACGCCGCCCCCAGCTCGAAGGTCACGGCTGGATCGGACGGGAACCTGGCCTGCGCGTCCTGCAGCAGCTTGACCGCCTGGGCGCCGCGATCGGCTTCGCCGTACGCCTGCGCCAGCGCGACGTACGCGGTGGGGTTGTCCGTATTCTTCTTCAAGGCTTCTTCGAGAATCGCCACACCCTGCTCGGGCTTGCCCGCGTAGCGCAGCGCCCGGGCCTGGACGCGCAACAAGCGGAGATCGTCGGGATTGTCGGCAGCGGCGGCGCGCGCCGCTTCGACGGCGGCGCCGTACTTCTTGGCGGCGATGTTCGCCTCGACCAGATAGCCAGCGACGGCGGCATCCTTGGGCGACAGCCGACGCGCCTGCTCGAAGGTCGCGATCGATTTGTCGTGTTGTCCGAGCTCCTGATAGGCGAACCCGAGATGGGGCAACAGGATCGTGACGTCAAAGGCCGGACCAGGCGCCTTGGCGACGACGGGCGCGAGCGCGTCGATCACCGCCTGATACTGACGCCGCTCTTCGAGCGCTTCGGCCAGCGCATAGTACCCAAATGCGCTGCCGCTGTTCTGCGCGATCAACTTGCGCGCGCTCGCCTCCGCACCTGCGTTGTCGCCCAGGCGCCGCTGGGCCTGCGACAGCAGGTACAAGGAGCGCATGCCGAGCGCGTCTGGCGTACGTGCGGCGGCGGTCAGCTCCATCAGCACGTCGCGCGCCTTCGTCAGATTCTGACGGCCGCCCGCGTTCAGCAGCGCGGACGCGTAGCGTGCCTTCAGCTCCGAAGTGCGCGAGCGCGGCAGCGCGCGCTCGTACGCGGCCGCCGCGTCGGACCAGCGCCGCTCGCGCTCGTAGAAGTCGGCGAGCGCCGGGAGCAGGCGCGGATCGTCGGCCGCATGCTGCTCGAACCAGGCGATGGCGTCGCTCGTCTTGCCCGCGCCCGTGTACGCGTCCGCGAGCAGCGCCGGACCGTCCTGCCAGCCGGGCTCCTGCGAGACGAGATCGGTGAGCACCGGAATCGCCTTGTCGTACTGCTGCGCCGTCACGTAGACGCGCGCCAGCGTCGCACGCACGTTGGGATCGCCCTGCGACATCGGCCGCTCGAGCGCCGCCTCCAGATGGCGAATCGCCTTGGCGAGGTTGTCCGACGACGCCCTGTCGGCCGCCGCGCCACGCGCGCCGCCGCCACGACCGCCCTCCGAGAGCGCAGCGTAGACGATGCCGAGCACACGGTTGGCTTCGCGATTGGCCGGCGCAACCTTCAGCGCCTGTTCGGCCGCGCCCATCGCTTCCTGCACCTTGCTCTGTCGCAGGTAGAGAGCGGCCAGCTCCGCGGGAATGTCCGCCGCCTGCGGATCCAGCTCCATCGCGCGCTTGTATGCCGCAATCGCGCCGTTCTCGTCTTCGCGCTCCTCGAGGTGATGCGCGAGCAGGAACTGCGCGTACGCTTCAGCCGCCTTCGAGATCGGCGGCCTGGTCTGCGCGGACGCGGCACAGGGACACGCGATGCTGCACGCGGCGACGAACACTGCGAACTTCATACGATCAAATTGTTCCACAAAAGGAGGGAGGTGTCATATATTCCCCCCATGCCGGTCGACCCGGAATTACTCGAGATTCTCGCCTGCCCCAACTGTAAGACACCGGTGACGCTCGTCAAGAACGGTGCGGCGCTCAAGTGTGCGACGTGCAAACGTGTGTATCCGATCAAGGACGACATCCCGATCATGCTCATCGACGAAGCCACGATCGAACCGTGAGCGAACAGTGAGAATTGGGCAGTTGGGTTATCGGGTCATCGGGTAATTGCGAATACTGCTGGTTCGGCTGCGACAAATCGGCGACGTGGTTTTCACGACGCCAGCCATTCACGCGCTGCGCCGGCGGTTCCCTGACGCGCAGCTCTCCTATATCGTCGAACCCGCCGCCGCGCCGGTGGTCCTCCACAACCCCAACCTCAACGACGTCATCGTCGCGCCGCGTGTGCCCGGGCTGAGAGGCCTGCTGGCCGACGTCGCCCTCGGACGCCGCCTCAAGGCGGCGCGTTATGACCTCGCCATCGACTTTCATGGAGGTCCGCGCGCGTCCCTGCTGACGTGGCTGAGCGGCGCACCGGTTCGCATCGGCTACGAGATCGCCGGCCGTGGCTGGATGTACACGCGGCGCATCGCCCGTCCGCGCGAGCTGCGCCGGCGGCATTCGGTCGAAAACCAGTGGGATTTACTCGACTCGCTCGACATCGCGCCGCCAACGCGTTCGATCGATCCGGTCGAGATGCCCGCCGACGGCACGACGATCGCGGCAGTCGAGGCTCGGCTCCGGCACTGCGGCGTGCGCCCGAACGATCAGATCGTGGTCGTCCACGTCAGCGCCGGCAATCCGTTCCGGCGGTGGCCCATCGAGCATTTCGTCGCGCTGATCGCGAAGCTGGCCGGCGACGACTCGAAGCGGCGCTTCGTCGTCACGTCAGGACCCTCGGAAGGGGATGCCGCGTCACGCGTGATCGCCGGCGCGCGGTCCGCGCTTGGCGGGGACGCGGCCGAGCGCGTCGTTTCGTGTGGCGAGTTTTCGCTGGCCGAACTCCGCGCACTCTTCGATCGTGCCGCCCTCTACATTGGCGGCGACAGCGGCCCCCTGCACATCGCCGCCACGGCAACGGTGCCCATCGTCGGCTTGTATGGGCCGACGCTACCGGAGCGTTCGGCGCCGTGGCGAAGCGACCGCTACCCCACTGCATCGGTCGACGTGGGGGAATTGCCCTGCCGGCCGTGCGACCAGCGCGTCTGCGCCCCGGGCGACTTCCGGTGTCTGACGCGGATACAGCCTGAACAGGTGCTCGAAGCCTGCCTTCGAGTGCTTCGTTGACGGGGCTAGTTATAAAGACGGGTGGGCCGCACGACAGCCAGTCCCGAGTCCCGAGCCCCGACCGCGATCACGGATTAAGATGACACCAGTGACCAACGCCATAGCCCTCGACGCCCGGGAGCCGCTTCGGGCCGAGCCGCTCGAAACGGCGGGCCTGGCTGCGCTGATCGGTGTGGCCGGTGCGCTGCAGTTCTCGATCGCCGCCGCGCAGATCCTCCTGGCCATCGGCCTGGTGTGCTGGCTCCTGCTCCTCGTCGTGCGCCGCGAGCGCTTTGGCGCGCCGCATTTCTTCTGGCCGCTCCTTGCGTATGCGGGCATCACGCTGGTGTCGGCGCTGCTGTCGACCGATGTGCGTGCGAGCCTTCTCGACTGCAAGCAGCTCGTGCTTCTTCTGATTGTCCCCGCTACGTACCGGTTCGTCAGCCGGCCCCGGGCGCCGATGCTGATGACCGTCATCCTGACCTGTGCGGCGGTGAGCGCCGCCTACGGCATCGTGCAGTACGGCATCCTGCACTACGACTTCCTGGGACACCGACCGCAGGGAACGCTCGGCCACTACATGACGTACTCGGGGCTCCTGATGCTCGTGATCGCGATTGCGATTGCGCGCGTGCTGTTCGGGCGCGGCGAACGGACGTGGGCGGCGCTGGTCATTCCTGCCCTGACGGTGGCGGTGACCCTGACCTTCTCGCGGAGCGCGACCGTCGGCATGTGCGTGGCGGCCGCGCTGCTGTTCTCGCTGAAGGACTTCCGCCTGTTGGCGATCGCGCCAATCGCCGCGGCCATCTTCTTTGCGCTCGCACCCGGCCAGATTACCCAGCGCTTCGTCTCGATGTTCGACACCAAAGATCCCACTCGGCGCGACCGCGTGGCAATGCTGTGGGAAGGCGAGCGGATGATCCTGGCGAACCCGTTGACGGGCGTCGGACCCAACATGGTGGAGCGTCGTTACGCCGAGTACCGTGGTCCGGACGCCGTCAACGAGGTGAACCCGCACCTGCACAACGTGCCGATTCAGATCGCCGCCGAGCGCGGCCTGCCCGCCCTGGCCATCTGGCTCTGGTTCATCGTCACGCTGTTGCGTGACCTGTGGCGCCGGTTCAAGGACGGTACCGATCGCTTCCTTCCCGCCGCGGCGCTCGCCGCGACGACCGCGATGCTGACGGCCGGGCTCTTCGAGTACAACTTCGGCGACTCGGAGTTCCTGATGCTGTTCCTGATCATCGTGACGCTGCCGTTCACGGTGGAGAGAACCGGAAGTCTGAAGTCTGAAGTCTGAAGCCCGTCACGGGTTATCACGAAGAAACGAAGGACCCGAAGAACGCGAAGGTCATTCTTGATCTGAGGAATCTTCGTGGCCTTCGTGTTCTTCGTTCTTCGTGATGATCCGTGGCGTGCGTTCAGTGTCGGAAATGTCGACGGCCGGTCACCACCATCGCCATCCCGTGTTCGTCCGCCGCGGCGATGACCTCCGCGTCGCGGACCGACCCTCCGGGGTGAATGACCGCAGTCGCGCCCGCTTTGGCGACAGCATCGAGGCCGTCGCGAAAGGGGAAGAACGCGTCTGACGCCGCGACCGACCCGGCCAGCGATCGGTCCGCGGCCTGCGCCTTCATCAGCGCGACGTTGACCGCGTCCACGCGGCTCATCTGACCTGCACCGATCGCCAGCGTGCGCCGCGAATCGGTGAAGATGACGGTGTTCGATTTGACGTGCGCGCAGACGCGCCAGGCAAAACGCAACGCCGCCAGTTCGTCCGCGGTCGGCGCCCGCTTCGACACGACCCGCAAGCCGTCCGGCAGCGATCCCAAGGTCCACGGCCGATGGGCCTCTGACACGACGTCGCGCTCCTGAATCAGCATGGCGCCAAGAATCGATCGCACGTCGCCAGTGGTCATGATGGCGTCGAAGGCGGCGATGACCACGCGCATGTTGGCTTTCTTCGCAAGGATGGCGCGCGCACCCGGGTCCAGGCCAGGGGCGATCACGGCCTCGATGAACGTCGACACGATCGCCTCGGCCGTCGCCACGTCGATCGGTCTGTTCAGGGCGACGATTCCGCCGAACGCCGCGAGACTGTCTGCCTCGCGCGCGCGGACATAGGCGTCCGCGGGCGACTCGCCGATCGCCACACCGCACGGGTTGGTGTGCTTGACGACCACGGCGGCAGGCTCCGGGAATTCCATCGCGATGCGGGCCGCGGCGTCGAGGTCGAGGAGATTCGTAAACGAGAGCTCCTTCCCCTGCACGACCTCCACCGCGCTGAAGCCTGAGCCGCCGGATGGCGTCCCATACCACGCGGCTTTTTGATGCGGGTTCTCCCCGTATCGCAGATCTCTCATCTTTTCGACCGTGAGATTCACCCGATCGGGGAGCTCGATCGTCGGCCTGAACTGGCCGTCGTCCGGGCTGTGTGCTCGTTCCACGCGATCGCCGTCGACCTTCGTCTGCAGCAGTGTCGTCGCGATCGTCGTGTCGTATTCGGCGGTATGCGCAAACGCCTTCAGCATCAATTCGAACCGGAATGCCACATCCGGGGTTCGATCGAGCGCGGCCAACAGCCGCGGGTAATCGGCCGGGTCGACGACGACGAGGACGCCGCGGAAATTCTTGGCGGCCGCCCGTACGAGCGAGGGCCCGCCAATGTCGATCTCCTCGACCAGCGCCTCGAACGGCGTCGCCGGATTCGCGGCGGCTTTGCGAAACGGATACAGGTTGACCGCGACGACGTCGACGAGGCCGATGCGGTGGGTCGCGAGCGCCTCGAGATCGTCGGGGCGATCGCGCCGCGCGAGGATGCCGCCGTGCAACGCCGGGTGCAGCGTCTTCACCCGGCCGTCCATCATCTCCGGGAAGCCGGTGATGTCGGAGACGTTCGTCACCGCGAGACCGGCATCGGCGAGCGTGCGCGCCGTACCGCCGGTGGACACCAGCTCGAATCCGCGGGCGGCGAGGCCGCGCCCCAGGTCGACGATCCCTGTTTTATCGGAAACACTCAGTAAAGCTCTTGGCATAATCAACGAAGTCCAGTATCATCGGTGTCGACGCCGGGCGGGCCTGGCGCCGTAAGGGAAAGGGCCGCACAGACTGCGGCTCTTTTTTTTTGGTCCCTTATATTGTTCAACGACGCGTTTTGCGTCACAGCAAGCAGGAAATAGAACGATGCGTATCACAGGCAAGGTCAAGTGGTTCAACAACGCCAAAGGTTACGGGTTCATCGAGCGCGACGGAGGCAGTGACGTCTTCGTCCACTACTCGGCCATTCAGGGCGACGGCTTCCGGTCGCTCGAGGAAGGTCAGGCAGTGGAATTCGAGATCGTTGACGGCCCCAAAGGTCCGCAAGCCGGAAACGTCACGAAGATCTAGTCCCTCGACATGGCTGGTGGCCGCCGCGGCCGCCAGCCATTAACCCCTTCGGTCAGCAGTCCCCAACCCCCGAGTCTCCAGTCCCTACCACGTAACTTACAGCTCGCCCCTCGCCCCTCGCCCCTCGCCCCGACAGAATTACTCCTTCACCCCCTTGAGCGCACGCGCGGTCAGATTGACCTTGCCGTCTTTGACGGCGACGCGAAACGCGACTTCAGAACTGCCGGTCTCGCGCAGCTTCTTCACCTGGTTCTTCACCAGCTCGGCGAACTTGTGGAACGGCACCGCCTGCTCCCCGACCTCGCGTCTCGCTTCCGCCAGCGATTCGTAGAGCTCCGTGAGCTTTTCGACCTCGCGCACCGGATCGCGGAACGCCGCGACGTGGAGAATGCGATCGTCCGGCCGCTTCGGCTCCGCCGCCGCCGTCGGGCGCTTCTGCGCGAACGGCCCCGGCCGGCCTTCTTCCCGGGCGCGCATGCCGCGATCCCAGAGATCGATGAACGTCTGGTACCGCGATTGGAGCGTGCCGAAGCGAAAGCGATCGCCGGTGTTCGCAATGTAGGCGCGATCGTACTGCGTGACCATCGCTTCAACGCGGGCGCGGGTTTCCCAGGGCGGTTTGGGCAGCCGGCCCGAGAAAAACATGTTGTATTCGGCTTCGAGCTGCTTCAGCTCGGACTCGAGGCGCTGGAGATCCTTCTCAATGGACGGAGGCACAGGCGCTACCTGGGAATGAGGAACCAGACGAGCGGCAGCCACAGCTCGCGGGCATACGGGACCGGCCGATCGTCGACGAGGACTTCTGTCGCGTCCGAGGCACCGACGATTTCGAACAGCTCTCGCAAACGGGCGGCGTCGGTGGTCCAGAATCGCGCGCGGTAGCGCCGCGCGGCGCCCGTCCCGGTCTCGCGGAACTCGGCCGACGCGCGCGCGAGATCGAGCGCAGCCGGGAAGGCGGGCGTGTCCAGATCGGCAAACACCAGCGTGATCGAGAACGGACGTGGACGCGCGCCGAACAGCGCCTCGTGCAGGTCCGGATCGAGCGCAGCGAGCTCCTCGTCGGTCGGCTGCTCCGGCAGATCCGCGTACGGCCAGAAGCGCTCCAGCGGCCGATGCTTCGGGGGATGGGATGACACGGGATCGATGACATAGTATTGCATCCTTCGACCTTGCTCAGGATGCCCCGAGCGAAGCCGAAGGGCAGAATCGCAATCCTGCTTTCCTGCAATGCCTGACTTCAGTGTGATCCCGTCGATCGAGCAACTCAGGCAGCGGCCTGCGATCCGCGCGCTCGAGACTCGGTTCGGCGCGGAAGCGACCGTCGACGCGCTGCGGGCGGCGGCGGCCGAGGCCCGCCGCGCGCTTGCGAGCGGCGCCGACGCGGAGGTTGTGGCAGGCATCGAGCAGGCGGCCGCGACCCAGCTGACCGCCGCGTTCCGTCCATCGCTCGCCCCCGTCATCAACGCGACCGGCGTCGTCATCCACACGAATCTCGGACGCGCCCCGCTCGCGGCGGCGGCCATCGAGCGCGTCGCCGACGTGGCGCGCGGCTACTCGTCACTCGAATACGACGTCGATCGAGGCGTCCGCGGCCGGCGTGACGTGCACGCCGAAGGGCTGATCTGCCGGTTGACGGGCGCCGAGGCGGCGGTCGTCGTCAACAACAACGCGGCGGCCACGATGATCGTGCTGGCGGCGCTCGCAGCGGGGCGGGAGGTCATCGTGTCCCGCGGCGAGCTTGTCGAAATCGGCGGCGGCTTTCGCGTGCCTGACGTGATGGCGCAGTCGGGGGCGACGCTGCGCGAGGTCGGGACGACGAACAAGACGCGCGCGGCCGATTACGCGTCAGCCGTGTCCGACCGCACGGCGCTGATCCTGCGGGTGCATCCGTCCAACTTCACGATCGAGGGGTTCACCGAACGGCCTCAGCTCGCGGAGCTGGTCGCGATTGGCAAAAAGTTCAACATTCCGGTCGCGGAGGATCTCGGATCCGGCAACGTGGCCGGCCCCGATCCCGGCACCGATCCCGGCACCGATCCTGGCACTGTGTCCGACCCCACAGTAGCGGCGACGATAGCGGCGGGAGTGGACGTGTGCTGCTTCAGCGGCGACAAGCTCCTCGGCGGCCCGCAGGCCGGAATCATTGTCGGCCGTCGGACGCAGATCGACCGCATCCGCAAACACCCGCTGATGCGCGCCCTGCGCGTCGACAAGATGACATACGCCGCGCTCGAAGCGACGCTCGCGGAGTACGTGGCCGGCCGCGCAGAGACGACGGTGCCGGTGCAGCGAATGTTAGCGACGACGGCCGATGAGATTCGCGCGCGAGCCGAAGTCGTGGCGGCTGCGATCCGGGCACACCATGGCTGGCGCGCCGAAGTGGTCAAGGGGATGTCGGCGATCGGCGGCGGCAGTGCGCCTGGAGTCGAGCTGCCGACGTGGCTGGTCTCAATCAGCAGGGATGGGTTGACGCCAGACGCACTCGAGGCGCACCTCCGAAAGCTCACGCCGCCGGTGATCGCCCGCATCGAGCACGACCGGTTGCTGCTGGATCTCCGAACCGTGTCTCCTGACCAGGATTCCCTGCTGGCCACGCTAATCGCCACGAGAATGGGCTGAATCGCCCGAGTCGGACCCCTATAATCGGCGCATGACTCGACCCTTCGGCGGCTGGTGCCTCGCGGCGTTCCTGTGCATGCCGGCGAGCGCGGCGGCGCAGCAGCGATCGCTCGCCGCGGCCACGTCGAGCGACGTCGCCGCCGGACAGCGCATCTTCGATTCTCAATGCGCCTGGTGCCATGGAGCCGTGGGCACTGGCGGAACCGGACCAGATCTCCACCGCACAACGCTCCGTCACGCGGCCACCGATCGAGAACTGACAACGATCGTGCGGAACGGCATTCCGGGGACGGAAATGCCGGGGTTCACCAGCGCGCTGACCGAGACCATGGCGTGGCAGACCGCGGCGTACGTGCGCTCGCTCGGCCGAGCCCGCGCGCGTCCGCTGCCGGGCAACCCGCAACACGGCGCGGCGGTGTACGACGCGAACGGCTGCGGCGGCTGTCACATCCTCCGGGGACGCGGCAATGCGCTCGGTCCGGAGCTGACCACCATCGGCGCGCTGCGCGGCGCGCCGTACCTCCGCGACGCGCTCGTCAAACCGGAAGCCGCGCATCCACCGGGATACCTCGTCGTCAAGGCGACCACCACAGCCGGCAACGTCGTCCGCGGCATCCCCGTGAACGAGGACGTGTTTTACCTCCACGTGCGCGATGCGCGCGGAACAGTGCACACGCTGCAGAAGTCGGACCTGTCGGCGGTCGACCGAGAGCTCGAGGCCACACTGATGCCGTCGTACGCGCGATTGTCCGTCGGCGATCTCGACGACCTCGTCGCGTATCTGGCGAGCCTGAGAGGTGCCCGATGAGAACCCGGGCAGCCCTAAAGGGCTGCGCTACGACGGTGGTTTTCGTCGCCGCCGTCGCGACATTGCTCGCGCAGGACGGCGAGTGGTTGACGTACTCCGGCTCGTTCAGCTCGCACCGATTCTCGCCGCTCACGCAGTTGACGCCTTCGAACGTCGGGCGACTGAAACCGGTCTGGGCCTATCAACCGCCGGGCGTGGGATCGGTGGAAACGACACCGGTCGTCGCTGACGGCGTGATGTACACCACGTCGGGCCCGACCAACGTGGCCGCGCTGGATCTGAAGAGCGGCAAGCCGCTGTGGGAATGGAATCGCCCGATCGCCGCCAGCGTCCTCAACCTCGGGTTCCCGCGCGTCAATCGCGGTGTGGCCATCCTCGACGGCACCGTCTACGTCGGCACGCTGGACGGCTACCTCGTAGCGCTCGACGCGAAATCTGGCGCCGAACGTTGGGCGACACAGGTTGGCGACAATCCAACCGGTCACGCCATCACCGCCGCGCCCCTCGCCGTCGAGGGCAAGATCATCGTCGGCATCAGCGGCGGCGAGGCAGGAATCCGCGGGTTCCTCGACGCTTACGACGCGAAAACCGGCAAGCAGGCCTGGCGTTTCTGGACCGTGCCGTCGCCGGGCGAACCCGGGAGCGAATCGTGGCCCGGCGACAGCTGGGTCCACGGCGGCGGCGCGACGTGGTTGACCGGTTCGTACGATCCCGAGCTGAAGCTGCTCTATTGGGGCACAGGCAATCCCGGTCCCGACTGGAATGGCGACTCTCGCAAAGGCGACAACCTCTACACGTCCTCGCTGGTTGCGATCGACATCACGACGGGAAAGGCGCGCTGGCATTTTCAATTCACGCCGCACGACGTGCACGACTGGGATGCGAACCAGATTCCGGTGCTCGTCGACGCAGACGTCCGCGGTACGCCGAGGAAGCTCGTCGTGATGGCGAACCGCAACGGTTTTTACTACGCGCTGGACCGGAGCACCGGCGAGTACCTGCTGGGCGTGCCGTACGCGAAGCAAACGTGGGCCCAGGGACTCGATGCGAAAGGACGGCCGATTCTGATTCCGAACATGGAGCCGTCAGAGAAAGGGACGCTGGTCTATCCGAGCCTGCAGGGCTCGACGAACTGGGCCAGTCCGTCCTACAGCCCCGTGACACAGATGCTGTACGTGCCAGTCCGCGAAATGGGCTCGATCTATTACAAGACGGCGGTCGAATACAAGCCGGGCACGTACTACACCGGCGGCAGCGAAAAGCGGCTCGACGAGGAATCGTGGGGCGCGGTGCGCGCGCTCGACGTCAAGACCGGCAAACAGATGTGGGACTTCAAGCTGCCGTCGCCGACCTGGGCGGGCGTGATGTCGACAGCGGGCGGTCTCGTGTTCAGCGGATCGCCGGAGGGCAATTTCTTTGCGCTCGACGCCAGGACCGGCAAGCCGCTATGGCAGTTCCAGACTGGCGGCGCGATCCGTTCTGGCCCGATGTCGTTCCTCGCGGACGGCAGACAGCACGTCGCGGTCGCCGGCGGTCACGCGCTGTTCGTCTTCGCGTTAGCCGACGAACGGTGAAAACGGAACGGGGACTGTGCGTGTTCATGGCTTTCACGAGCGGCCACTGCAAACGATTGGCGTAGCGAACGAATCATCCAGGTCCGGCGAGATACCCGGGGCGCGCTTTGATGGTGGCGCGCTTTCCTTTGAGCCGCACTTCGATGCGGTGCCAGCCCTCGCGTGACACGCCGCGCGGCGTATAACTCACGAGGTAGCGCTGCCGGAACTCCTCGAGAATGCTCACGAACGTCGCGCTGAGATTTGCGGTCTTCTCCAACTCGAACAGACGGCCGCCGCTGAACGATGTCAGATCGCGCAGAAACTCCGCTTTCACTTTTCCCACTGACACCGCATACACGACCACGTCCGACCGCTTCGCGGTGTCGAGCACCGCCGCGGGCGACAGCCAGCTCAAGGTGTCCAGCCCGTCGCTGAAGACCATCAGCAGCGCCCGCCCGGCGTCCGACTCCCCGACCGTAATGCCTGCGTAGACACCGTCGACCAGCGACGTATCGCCCTCGCCGACTACGTTTCCGATCGCCTCGCGGAGCGGTTCGAGATCGCTCGTCAACGCCGCCCCAAGCATCACCTGATTGTTGAAGGTGACGAGCGCCGACTGATCGTTGCGCTTCAAACCAGCGAGCACCGCGGTGCCAGCGCTGCGCAGGTGTTCCAGGCGTTCACCGGCCACGCTGTCGCTCATGTCGAAAGCCAGCACGACGTTCAACGGAATCTGGTCGTAGCTGACGAACTCGACGGCCTGCGCCACACCGTTATCCAGCACTTCGAAGTCGGCGGGACCCAGGCCAAGCACCGGCCGACCGCCGTCCGTCACCAAGGCGTCGACACGCACGACCTCGACCTTCGTCGAGAAGACCGGGTTCTGGGTCTGCGCCGACAGGGCTGTCGACAGTAGCAGCGCGCCGAGTGCGGCCGGTCGAACCGTCATCGCTCGGCCTCGGAGAGAAACGGCCGCCACAGCTCATCGAGCAGGTCGTCCGCGTTCCGCGCCTGCGACTTGTAATACGTCCACCACGGGTCGTCGGGCAGCGCGTCGGCATGCTGCGACTCGAAAACGATCTGCATCTCCTTGAGGGCGGTCGCGCGATCGCCGAGTCGCCTCGCAAGGGCGCTCTGCGCGAGGTGCGGCGACTGCGCATTCGGATACAAGGCGCCCGCTTCGCTGTAGGCCTGACGTGCGGCATCGGTGTGTCCCAGTCGCTCTTCTGCGGCGCCAAGGAACAACTCGCCGTAGTAGCGCAGCAGCGGATCGCCTTCGCTCTCGAGCGCCACGCGCAGCTCTTTCACGGCATCGGCATCATGCTCGAGCAGCAACAGCACGTGACCGAAACGCAGGTGCAGCTCAGGCAGCGAAGAGGCGGCCGCCAGGGCACGGCGATAAAAGCCCTCGGCCCGGCGCAGCTCCGCGCGGTCCGAACCGATGGCGAATACGGTGCCCGCAGGCGCGACCGCCGACCGCAGCGCGCTCTGAATATGCGGCGCCGCGTAGGTCTCGGCCAGAGAACCGCTCAAAAACAGAATGATGGGATCCGCGGGCAACACTTCTCGCGCGCGATCGAGATGGTTCGTGTCGTAGTCCTGCCGGTCCTGCATCCAGGCGGCGGTGGCGCGATACCAGTCGCGAACCATCTCGTCGCCGCCGGGCGCGATACGTTCGCTCCCGGTAGGTTTGACGTAATCGAGCAGCATGCGCGCCAGCTCCCAGTGGACACCGACCTGCCTGAATGCCGTACCTTGTCCGTCCGCGAGGCTCATGCGGAAACGGTCTGGACCCGGACCGTTGAACGGCGCAACGGGCTCATTTCCTTGAGGGATCTGCATCGCCACGTCCGCCTGTAGGATGGCTCCCCGCCGGAGGATGTAGTTGTCGTCGCCGCTGCGCTTCGATGCCAGGGCGCGACGGGCGAGCTCCTTCAGCTCGTCGTCCACCCGGTCGAAAGCATTGATGTCGCCGCAACGCGGCTCCTCGGCGATCGGGCCCACCCCAACCCGACCACCCGCGGCGCATGCCAACGCCCGCAGACGTCGCATCGCGTTTGGAGGGTAATGAACCTCCTGGGCGCGGGGCTGTCCTTCGGCCTTCAGCGAAAAGCTCGTTGCGCCAGGATTCCGAATCAGCCTCATGACGACGTTGGTATCGAGCCAAAGCGCGCGCAGATCGCTGTTCGACCAGCCATTGACCTCCTGCGCCGCGTCGTCCAGCTGGCCGGGTGTGTGATGCAGGACTGCCTTCAGCCAGCGCTCGACGCGAGCGACGCGAGCGTCCATGTCGGATTCGGTTCGTATCGGCCAACGCTGGCCACCCTGAGATCGGGCGAAAGGTTCGAGCGGACCGATATCGACGCGCGAACGCGCGTGGGAAGGTGCGTTCACGATCGCGAGCGCGGCCGAGAGCAACAGGACACGGCGCATCGATGAACGCGCCATGCTAACACCGTCAGAATCCGAAGCAGCCCTAAAGGGCTGCGCTACGAGTACCTGACGGCGAACCACCGCGCCGCGCGTCAGAAAATGGTGGAAATCGAGGCCGCGGCCCAGTCGAGCACGCGCGTCGGAAGGATGCCGAGGTAGAACACCAGAATGGCGGACACGACGAGTGCCAGTCCAGCCGCTTTCGGCACCGCCGGGAACCGTGGCGGCGAATCGGCGGGCGTCATGTACATCATGACAACGATGCGCAGGTAGAAGAAGACCGACACGACGCTGGTCAGGACACCGATGATCGCAAGACCCGTGTAGCCTGCCTTCACCGCGGCGCTGAAGACGTACCACTTGGCGATGAATCCCGCCAGCGGCGGGAATCCGCCCAGAGACAGCAGGAACAACGTCATGAGCGCAGCGAGGGCCGGATGCGCCTCCCACAGCCCCGCGTAGTCGGTGACCTGATCGTTGGCGCCCTCCGCGCTCTCGAGAACGGCGATCACGCCGAACGCACCGAGATTGGTCACGGCGTACGCGAGCAGATAGAAGAGCACCGCGCCCTTGCCGACGTCATTGGCCGACAACAGCGCGACGAGGAGATACCCGCCGTGGGCGATGCTCGAGTACGCGAGCATCCGCTTGACGTTGGTCTGCGCCACACCGACCACCGTGCCGACAATCATCGTCGCGGCGGCAATCACCCACAGGACGATCCACCACTCGTGCCGCAGCGGATCGAAGGCGGCGAGGAAGACGCGGACGAACGCAGCAAACGCGGCCGCCTTCACTCCGGTCGACATGAAACCGGTGACCGCGGACGGCGCGCCCTCGTAGGCATCGGGCGTCCACATGTGAAACGGCACCGCGGACACTTTGAACGCGAAGCCAACCAACAGAAATCCCAGCGCCAGCAGCTGCATCGGCGTCGGCGCCAGCGACTGCGCCGCCATCAGGCTGCCGATGCGGTCGAGCCGGGTGCTGCCGGCGAGGCCGTAGGTGAGCGCGATGCCATACAGGAAAAACGCGCTGGAGAAGGCGCCGAGGAGGAAGTACTTGAGAGCCGCCTCGGTCGAGGCCGGCGAGTCGCGGCGGATTCCAGTCAGCACGTACACCGCCAGCGACAGCACCTCCAGCGCCAGAAAGATGACGACGAGGTCGGTCGCCGTTGCCATCAGCATCATGCCGGCAACGGCGAACAGCATCAACGCGTAGTACTCGCCGCCGGGCAGCCGCTCGCGCTCGATCGCCGGTCCCGAAAACGCCAGCGAGAGCAGGCCGACCACGATCAGGATGCCCGTCACGAAGAGGCCGAAGTTGTCCGCCACCACGACACCGAAGCTGGACGTGTCGTGATTCCAGAGCAGCACCGTCGCAATCGCCGCACCGACCAGGCCGACCACGCCAAGACCCGCGATCGGCATTCGCTCACCGGGATCCCGGAAGGCCTCGGCCACCATGGCGGCGATGCCGGCGGCGGTCACGCAGGCCATCGGGACGATGGCGTTCAGGGAAGACGTCATCACCGGGACCCTGGATTCGGGACTCGAGGTCCGATGCCAGCCTGGACGCGCGTTGGGCTCCGCTGCTCCTGCTGAATCTGATTGACCAGGCGATCGACCGCTGGTTCGATCGGCCTCAGAAACAGGTTCGGCAGCACGCCCATGAGAATCGCGGCAGCGATGATCGGCGCGATGACCGCCCACTCACGCGGCTGCAAGTCCGGGAGCCGGGTGTTCTTCTCGTTGTCGACCGGGCCATAGTTCACGCGCTGGAACATCCACAGCATGTAGGTCGCCGACAGGATCACGCCGCTGGCCGCGAACGCCGTCAGCGTGGGATCCCACCGGAAGGCGCCGAGGAGAATCAGGAACTCGCCCACGAAGCCGTTCAGCCCGGGAAGCCCGATCGACGAGAGCGTAATGATGAGAAACGCCGCCACCAGGCGCGGTGTCACCTTCTTGAGGCCGCCGTACTCCGAGATCAGACGCGTGTGCCGCCGGTCGGAAAGCATCCCGACGATGAGGAACAGCCCGCCCGTGCTGATGCCGTGATTCAGCATCTGATACACCGCGCCCTGCACGCCCTGGACGTTCATCGCGGCAATGCCGAGCACGACGAACCCCAGATGGCTCACGCTGGAGTACGCGACGAGCTTCTTCATGTCGGGCTGCACCATGGCGACGAGCGCGCCGTAGATGATGCCGACGACCGCAAGCACGGCCAGCACCGGCGCAAAGAAGGCCGCGGCCTGCGGGAACAGCGGAAACGCGAACCGGATCAGTCCGTAGGTGCCCATCTTCAGGAGGACGCCAGCCAGGATCACGGAGCCGGCAGTCGGGGCCTCGACATGCGCGTCCGGCAGCCAGGTATGAAATGGAAACAGCGGCACCTTGATGGCAAACGCCAGCGCAAACGCGGCAAACAGCCACAATTGCAGGTTCGGCGCGATGTCCAGGTCGTACAGCTTGAGGAGATCGAAGCTGTAGGCGCCGCCGGCTTCTTTCTGCAGATACGCGAGCGTCAGAATCGCCAGCAGCATCAGCACGCTGCCGGCCATCGTATACAGGATGAACTTCACCGCCGCGTAAATCCGCCGGTCGTAGCCCCAGATGCCGATGAGGAAATACATCGGGATCAGCATCGCGTCCCAGAACACGTAGAACAGGAACAGATCGAGCGAGACGAACACGCCAATCATCGCGCTCTCGAGCAGCAGGACGACGATGCAGAACGCTCTCGTCTTGTGGTGCACCGATTCCCAGGAACCGAGGAATGCCAGCGGCGTCAGGAACCCTGTCAGGACGAGCAGGAACAGGCTGATGCCGTCCACGCCGACGAAGTAGCTGATGCCGAACGCCGGAATCCACTCGTGACGCTCGACGAACTGGAAGTCGGCCGACGCCACGTTGAACCGGCTCCACAACAGCAGCGTTTCCGCGAACACCAGGATCGAGACGACGAGCGCGATCCGGCGCACGAGCGGCGCCTGCTGCTCGTCGCGGCCGACGACCAGCAGAAGCAGCGCGCCGGCTATCGGCAGCGCGACGAGGGTGGTCAGTATTGGAAACGGCATCAAAGTTAAAACTTAAAAGTTAAAAGTTAAAAGTTAAAAGTCAAAATTTAAAAGTTGAACGCAACCGCAAACGGATCAAGGCCACAGGGTCGACTTCCAGTTTTGAGTTTTAACTTTTCACTTTTCACTTTTCACTTTTAACTTTTAACTTTCCCTTTTCACTATCTGCTAACGCCACAAGTAGTAGCCAAGGATCAAGACAACCCCCAGGAACAGCGACGCCGCGTAGGCGCGCACCGAACCGGTCTGCGTGCGCCGCAGCTCCTGACTCGAGCCTTCGACCACACGGCCGACGAGATTGACGGTGCCGTCGATCACGCGAACATCGACGATCTTCCACAAGCCTTCCTGCGACACGATGCGGATGGGCTGGACGACCGTCGCGTCGTAGATCTCGTCCACGTAGTACTTGTGCTGAAGCAGCCGGTAGAGGCCGGCAAATCGCGCCGCCATGCCGTCCGCGGCCTTGCGGTGTCTCAGGAAGAAGTAGATCGCGATGCCGATGCCGCTCACCGCGACGGCGGTCGACACGATCATCAGCGTCAGTTCGAGGTCTGCCGCCTCTGCTGCTTCGCCGATCGCCACGCCGCTGAAACTCGGCTCGAGGAAACGGGCGAACCAGTCCGAGCCGCCGAGCACATGCGGCAGCCCCACATAGCCCGCGACGATCGACCCAATCGCGAGGACGATCAAGGGCCACGCCATGGCGGGCGGGGCGTCGTGCAGATGGCCGCCCGAGTGCTGGGTGCTGGGTGCTGAGTGCTGGGTGCTCGGTGCCTGGTGCTGGGTACCTGGTGCTGGTGCCGGGTGCTGGGTGCTAGGCCCATGGAACGCCAGGAACACGAGACGGAACATGTAGATCGCGGTCAGCAACGAGGTGAGCAGGCCGATGATCCACAGGATCGTGTGGCCGCTGGCAAACGCGTGGAACAGAATCTCGTCCTTGCTGAAGAACCCCGAGAGCAATGGGACGCCGGCGATCGCGAGCGCGCCGATGAAAAACGTCCAGTACGTCACCGGCAACTTGTCCTTGAGGCCGCCCATCCGCCGCAGGTCCTGCTCGCCAGCGAGCGCGTGAATGACGGCGCCGGATCCGAGGAACAGGAGCGCCTTGAAGAACGCGTGCGTGTAGAGGTGAAAGATTCCCGACGCGTACGCGCCCACGCCCATCGCCAGGAACATGTAGCCGAGCTGCGACACCGTCGAATACGCCAGCACGCGCTTGATGTCGTTCTGGACCAGGCCGATGGTGCCGGCCATCAGCGCCGTTGCCGCCCCGATGACAGCGACGACGGTCAGCGTCAGCGGCGTATGACTGAAGAGCGCGGCGTTGCGGCCGATCATGTACACCCCGGCCGTCACCATCGTCGCGGCGTGGATGAGCGCGGAAACCGGCGTCGGGCCTTCCATCGCGTCGGGCAGCCAGACGAACAGCGGAATCTGCGCGGACTTGCCGGTCGCGCCGACGAACAGCAGCAGGGTGATCAGGGAGAGCGTGCCGAAGGTGGTTTCCGGCGCCAGCGCGGCGGTGGTGCGCGCAATGTCCTGGAAATCGACCGTGCCGAACCGGACGAAGGCGAGAAGAACGCCGAGCACGAAGCCGAAGTCGCCGATGCGGTTGACGATGAACGCCTTCTTGCCGGCATCCGACGCCGATTTCTTCTCATACCAGAAGCCGATCAGCAGGTACGAGCAGAGGCCCACCCCTTCCCAGCCGACGAACATCACCAGGAAGTTCGAGCCGAGAACGAGCACGAGCATGAACGCGGCGAACAGGTTCAGGTAGGAGAAGTAGCGGGCGAACTCGGAGTCGCTCTCCTCGTGCATGTAGGCTGTCGAGTAGACATGGATCAGCGATCCGATGCCGGTGACCACCAGGATCATGACCGCCGAAAGCGGGTCGACCCGGAGGGTGAACGCCACCGTGAAATCGCCGGACGAGATCCACGTGTAGACGCGTTGGACGATCGCACGCGCCTCGGGCTCCAGCGCCGCCAGCCGCCATACGGCAGCCGCCGATACGAGGAACGACCCGATGATCGCCGCGCAGGCGACGGCGCCGGCCGCCGCCTTGCTGAGACGCCGGCCGAAGCTGGCGTTCACCAGGAAGCCGAGGAACGGCAGCAGTGGAATCAGCAGCAGCATGACGAATGACAATCAACCGCCAAGCCCGCAAAGACCGCAGAGATCAACTTTTCTCTGCGCGCTCCGCGTTCTCTGCGGTTCGAGGCTTCTACCATCTCAGGCTCGTGAAGGAATCGGGGTTCAACGATTCCTTGTGCCGGAACAGCGCGATGATGATCGCCAAGCCGACGGCCGCCTCTGCCGCGGCGACGGTCATCACGAAAAAGACGATGATCTGTCCGTCCGCCGAGCCGAGCGCGCGGCCGAAGGCGACGAACGTCAGGTTCACCGCGTTCAGCATGATCTCGATCGACAGGAGAATCGTGATGAGATTCCGGCGCACGAACACGCCGGCCGTGCCGATCGCGAACAGAATGGCCGACAGCAGCAGGTAGTTGCCGAGTGTGGGCATCAGCGCGGCCCTTCGCGGCGGGCCAGTACGACGGCGCCGACCATCGCGACGAGGATGAGGATCGAGGTCACTTCGAACGCAAACGCATAGTCGGTGAACAACGATTGCCCGATCGCCGCCACGGAGCTGACCGAGGCGTCCGGGAAATCACCAGTGTCCGTCCCTCTCGTGAGCGCCCACACCAGCTCGACGAGCAACCCGACGGCGAGTGCGGCACCGAACCGCATCGGCCCTGGCCTGAGCAGCGGGTGCACCCGCTCGTCGTACTCGGTGTCCTCGTGCGGCGCGTTCAGCAGCATCACGACGAACAGGAACAGCACCATGATGGCGCCGGCATAGACCACGATCTGAATGACGGCCACGAACGGCGCGTCGAGCAGCACATACAGTCCGGAGAGCGCGCCGAACGAGGCGATCAGCAGCAGCACGCTGTAGATCGGGTTCCGCTGGCCGATGACCAGCAGGGACGCCAGGATGGCGACGGCGGCGAAGATGTAGAACAGTGTCATGTGGCGAAATACAGGACGCCGGCCGCGGTCACCAGCAGATTGACCACCGCCAGCGGCAGCAACACCTTCCACCCGAACGCCATCAGCTGGTCGTAGCGATACCGGGGCAGCGTCCAGCGCATCCACACGTAGAAAAACAGAATCGCGCTCACCTTGAGCAGGAACCAGATCCACCCGAGTGACTCGGGGAGGAACGGTCCATGCCACCCGCCCAGGAACAGGTCGGTCGCCACGGCCGACACCGTCACCATGTTGATGTACTCCGCGAGGAAGAACATCGCGAAGCTCATGCTGCTGTATTCCGTGTGGTAGCCGGCGACGAGCTCCTGCTCGGCCTCGGGAAAATCGAACGGTGCGCGGTTGGTTTCAGCAATCCCCGCGGTCAGGTAGATGACGAAGCCGACAGGCTGCAGGAACAGGTACCACCGCGGGATGACGCCCAACCAGGTGCCCGCCTGGCCGTTCACCAGTTCGCGCAGCGACAGCGAGTTGCCGATGAGGAGGACACTGGCGAGCGCCAGACCATACGACAGCTCGTAGCTGATCATCTGCGCCGACGCGCGCAGGCCGCCAAGCAGCGAGTACTTGCTGTTCGAGCTCCACCCCGCCAGCACGATGCCGTAGACGCTCATCGAGGCAATCGCGAACACGACGAGCACCGCGACGTTGACCTCCGCGACCTGGAGGTGCATCGCGCTCGGAAGCCACCCGAAGAGCGTGGTGTCCGCGCCAAACGGGACGACGGCGAAGGCGGCAAAGGCGCAGGTGGCGGCGATGATCGGCGCCAGCGCAAACAGGAACGCGTCGGCCGCCTTCGGCCGCAGCTCCTCTTTGAACATCAGCTTGATGACGTCGGCGAGCGGTTGAAGGAGGCCCTTGGGCCCGACCAGGTACGGTCCGAGCCGCTGCTGCAGCAGCGCCGCGACCTTGCGCTCGACGTACACCATCACCGCCGCCGAGTTCAGCAGCATGAAGAAGACGAAGAGCGTCAGGACGATCTGGGCGACGAGCAGCGGTGTCATACGCGATCTGCCACGAAGACACGAAGGCACGAAGCAATAACCGATCTGGTCTTCGTGTTTTCGTGTTTTCGTGGCCTCATCCGTGCGCTCCCACCGGCTGTCGCGCGCGCCAGTCGGCCGGCAGCGTGCACCGTCCTTCCTTGATGTGCGCTTCGTACTCGTGCCTGAAGTGCTTCAGCGTGGTCAGGACCGGGGTGACGGCGGCGTCGCCGAACGCACACAGTGTCTTGCCGGCGATATTCCCGGAGATGCTGTTCAGCAGTTCGAGGTCGCGCATCTCACCTGCACCTCGCTCGATGCGCTGGAGAATCTTGAACAGCCAGTCGGTGCCTTCGCGGCACGGCGTGCACTTGCCGCACGACTCGTGGCGGTAGAAGTGCAACAGGTTCTCCGCCAGCCAGACCATGCAGGTCGTGTCGTCGAGCACGACGATCGCCGCCGAACCGAGGAGCGACCCGGCCTTCTGAATCGCGTCGAAGCTCGCCGGGATGTCGAGCTGATCCGGCATCAGGATCGGAACGGACGATCCGCCGGGGATGACCGCCTTCAGCGTGTGCCCGTCACGAATACCTCCGGCGTAGCCGTCGATCAGCTCGCGAAGCGTGACGTTCATCGACGCCTCGAAGACGCCGGGCTTCTTCACATGGCCGCTGACGCAGTACAGCTTCGGTCCACCGTTTTTCTCGGGACCGACCGAAGCGAACCACTCCGCGCCGCGCGAGACGATGATCGGAACGTTGCACAACGTCTCAACGTTGTTGACGGCGCTCGGCTTGCCATACAGACCAGCGACCGCCGGAAACGGCGGCTTGTTGCGCGGCTGGGCCCGCTTGCCCTCGAGCGACTCGAGGAGCGCGGTTTCCTCCCCGGCTTCGTAGGCGCCGGCGCCGCGATGCACGTACACGTCGCACTCGAACCCGGAGCCCAGGACGTTGTTCCCCAGAAACCCCTTCGCATAGGCATCGTCGATCGCGCGCTCGAGGTTTCGCTGCAGGTGGAAGAACTCGCCGCGGATGTAGATATATGCCACCTTCGCGCCAATCGCGTAGCAGCCGATCGCGCACCCTTCGATGAGGAGGTGGGGGTTGCGCTCCATCAACAGGTGATCCTTGAAGGTGCCGGGCTCGCTCTCGTCGGCGTTGCAGACGATGTAGCGCGGCTCGATCTTCTTGTCGACGAACTGCCACTTCATGCCGGTGGGAAACCCGGCGCCGCCGCGTCCGCGCAGACCTGACGCCTTCACGAGCTCGATGATCTCGTCCGGCTTCTTCGCGAGCGCCGTCTTCAGCGCCTCGTATCCGCCGTGCTGGAGGTAGAAATCCAGCGTGAACGAGTTCGGTTCGCGCACGTGTTTGGTCAAGAGAGGTTCGAATTCCATCCCGCCTATCCTGGCCCTTCCGCCTTCGCGCTCGGCGCTTCGGCGGCCAAGCCTGCCTTTAATGCCTTCTCAACCACATGATGGCAGCCGGTCAGCGCCGCTTCGCCGCGGGCGCGCAGATCTTCGACGAGCTTCGGCACGTCTTCGGGGCGCAGGCACTCGTGCCACGCGTCATTGACCATCACGACCGGCGCGCGATCGCAGGCGCCCAGGCACTCGACTTCGACGAGCGTGAAGGTGCCGGCGGCGTCGGTCTCGCCGGGTGCAATGCGCAAGGTCTCGCGCAGCGCTTCGGTCACGCGCTCGGCGCCGTTGACGGCGCACGACAGCGTCCGGCAGACGTTGATGACGAACTTCCCGACCGGCCGGGTGTAGAACATCGTGTAGTAGGACACGACGTCCTCGACGTCCGCGCGCGTGATACCCAAGAGAGCCGCGACGTGGCGGATGGCGTTCGCGGTGATGTAGCCCTGCTGATGCTGCGCGAGATACAGCGCCGGCAGGACGGCCGATCGCCGCTGCTCGGACGGATAGCGAGTGACGATCGCGTCGAACCGCGCGCGATTATCCGGCGTATAGGCAAACGGCGGCCCCTCGTCCTCGAGCTTGCGGGACGATTTGTGGAAGGTGGCGTCGTAGGCCATCTTTGGGTGAAAGCTCACCGGTCCACGTCTCCCATCACGACGTCAATCGATCCGATCACCGCGATGACATCGGCAATCAGCCCGCCGACGATCATCCGCTCCAGCGCCTGGCACGCCAGCAGCGAGGGCGCGCGCGACTTCACGCGCCACGGACGGTTGGTGCCATCCGATACGACGTAGAAGCCGTGCTCGCCTCGCGGCCCTTCGACCGGGACGTACGCCTCGCCGGCCGGCACGGTGAATCCCTGCGAATAAATCAGGAAGTGCTGGATGAGCGCTTCCATTTCCGTGTAGACCCGATCCTTCGGCGGCGGCGTCACGCGCGGATCGTCGACGGCAAAGGCACCGGTCGGCGAGATGCGCTCGAGCGCCTGGCGGCAGATCTTCACGCTCTCCTTCATCTCCGCCACCCGCACCAGATAGCGCGAGTAGACGTCGCCAACGGTCTGCGTCGGGACGTTGAACTGATACGTGTCGTAACCGAGGTACGGAAAATACCTGCGCACATCGTAGTCGACACCGGCGGCCCTCGCGATCGGGCCGACCAGGCCATAGGCGACAGCGTCGTCTTTCGAGATGACGCCGACGTTCTGCGTACGCTTCAGGTAAATCTCGTTCTTCGTCAGCAGATCTTCATATTCGGCGAGCTTGGGCAGAAAGCGATCGAGGAATGCGCGGACCGCGTCGTGAAAGCCGCGCGGCAGATCTTCGCGCAGGCCGCCGACGCGCATGTAGCTCGGGAACATCCGGAAGCCGGCGAGCATCTCGTTCAGATTGAGCAGCAGCTCGCGCTCGCGGAAGCAATACAGCATCACCGACACGGCGCCCACTTCCATCCCGTGGGTGCCGAGCCACACCAAGTGGCTGTTGATGCGCTGCAACTCCGCGATCAGGACGCGGATGTCGGTCACGCGCTGCGGGATCTCGAGGGCCAGCAGCCGCTCCACCGACAGGCAGAACGCCATGCTGTTGGATTGGGCGCTCAGGTAATCCATGCGCTCGACGAGCGGGATGACCTGCTGCCACTTCTTCTGCTCCGTCGTTTTCTCGATGCCGGTGTGCAGATAGCCGATCGTCGGGGATGAAGACCGTACGGTCTCGCCGTCCAGCTCGAGGACGAGACGGAGCACACCATGCGTGCTGGGGTGCTGCGGCCCCATGTTCACGGTCATGGTTTCGGTGCGGATGTCAGGCATCAGGCTTGATCGCGCGACAGGCGATCCTTCGTCAGGTTCGCGCGGAACTCTTCTTCCGTCACCTGCAGCGGCTCGGTGGTGCGGGGCGTCAGTTTGACCTGGACCGGATAGTCCTTTCTGAGCGGAAACCCTTCCCAATCCTCGGGCATGAGCAGCCGCCGCGGGTCCGGGTGGCCGTCGAACACGATGCCAAACAGGTCCCACACCTCGCGTTCGAGCCAGTTCGCCGCCGGCCAGACGTCGCTCGCGGTCGCGATCCGTGCATCGTCGCCGTGCAGCCGCACCTTCACGCGCAACCGACGACGGTGTGTGATCGACACCAGGAGGTAGACGACCTCGAAGCGCGGCTCGCGCGGCCAGTAATCCACCGCGGTCAGCTCAATGAGCAGCGTGAATGCCAGCTCGGGCCGATCGCGAAGCGCCCTCGTCAGCTCCGGCATGTCGTCGCGGGCGGCGTAGATGGTCGGCTGAAGGTCGACGCCGGGCGCGTCCTCGAGCTGTGCGGTCGGAGCCGCCTCTCGCAACAGCGCGAGGAGGTCGACGGTGTCCATCGGTCCCATCTAAGCGAGCTTCTGCAGCGCGATCTTCCGCTGGAGCTGAACGATGCCGTAGATCAGCGATTCGGGTCGGGGTGGGCAACCGGGCACGTAGACGTCGACCGGCACGATCTGATCGACCCCCTGCACCAGCGCGTAGTTGTCGAAGACGCCGCCGATGGACGCGCAGGCGCCCATCGAGATCACCCATTTGGGCTCCGGCATCTGGTCGTAGATGCGGCGCAGCGCCGGCGCCATTTTCCTGGAGAGGCGGCCGGCTACGATCATGAGGTCCGACTGCCGGGGGCTGCCGCGAAACACTTCGGCGCCAAAGCGCGCGACGTCGTAGCGCGAGCAGCTCATCGCCATCATCTCGATCGCGCAGCACGCCAGGCCGAACGTCACCGGCCAGATGGACGAGCGGCGCGCCCACTGCACCATCTTCTCGACGCTCGTCGTCAGTATCGGAATCTCGGATTCAAGTCCCACTTTTGGCTTTTACCTTTTCACTTTAACTTCTAACTTTTAACTTCTAACTTTTAACTTCTAACTTTTAACTTTTAACTTTTCTTTTCCTCGCCCCAATCGAGCGCGCCCTTCCGCCAGACGTACACGTAACCGGCGAGCAGCAGCGCCATGAACAGCAGCACCTGGACGAACGCGTTCCACCCGAGACCGCGCAGCGCCATCGCCCACGGATAGAGAAACGCGACCTCGATGTCGAACAGCAGGAAGATCATCGCCACCAGGTAGAACTTGACCGACTGGCGCTCGCGCGCGTCGCCGACCGGCGGCATGCCGCACTCGTAAGGCGCCGACTTCTCGGGGCTTGGTTTGCGGGGGCCGAGCACGCTCGAGAGGAGCACGGAGATCAGCGCGAACCCGGCGCCGAGCGCGATCATCAACAGGATGGAGAGCCAGCCCTGCATCGGTCAGTGTATAGGCTTGTGAACAAATTCCCAAGCCAAGCTCACATGCTAACGCAGTCGGTAGTCGAGAGTCGATAGTCAGCAGTCGAGTCGGGAGTCGAGAGTCTCGTCGGTAGTCGAGAGCCGGACTACCGACTACCGACCGACTACCCTATCGACTTGACTATCGACTCCCGACTACCGACTATCGACTACCGTGCGCATCGCCTGGTTCTCCCCGTTTCCTCCTGAACGTTCAGGCATTGCCACCTACAGCGCCGAAATCGTACCGCTGCTCAGCTCCGCGCACCGCATCGACCGCGTTCCCGAATTGGGTGCCCACGACTTCGTCTGGAAGCACCGGCGCGATCCCTACGATCTGGTCGTCTACCAGCTCGGCAACGCGCCCTGTCACGACTACATGTGGGCGTACCTCGCCGCCTTTCCCGGACTCGTCGTGCTGCACGACGCGCGGCTGCATCACGCGCGGGCGCGTCGACTGCTGAAGGATCGCCGGTTCGACGACTACCGCCGTGAGTTGGCCTACGACCACCCTGACGCGCGGCCCGACGTCGCGGAGTACGCGATCGAAGGGCTGAGCGGGTCGATCTACTACTTCTGGTCGATGCTGCGCGCGGTGATGCAGACGGCTCGGCTGGTGGCGGTCCACAACGCGCGCGTCGCCGCCGACCTTCGCAGCGAGTACCCGGGCACCGCCCTCGAAACCATCGCGATGGGCGTCTCACCCATCGCCGCGGACCCAGACGCGCGGCGGCTGGTGCGCCACGCGCTCGAGATTCCCAACGACGCGATCGTGTTCGCGGCCTTTGGGAAGCTGACGCCCGAAAAAAGAATTCCGTCGATACTCGAGGCGCTGGCGCTGCTCAGACGTGAAGGCATGAACGCCTGGCTCGTCATCGTAGGCGAGGGGGACGATCGGTCGGGCATCGTCGCGGACGGCGTTCGCACGACCGGCTACGTGAGCGATGCCGCCGTCGGTGCCTACCTCACGGCCGCGGATGCCTGCCTGTGCCTCCGATGGCCGACGGCGCTCGAAACATCGGCGTCGTGGCTGCGGTGTCTGGCGGCCGGCCGACCCACGGTGATCACCGACCTTCCGCACCTGGTGGACGTCCCGCCGCAGGTCGCGCTGCGCGTCGATCTGCTGAACGAGGCCGGGGACCTGTTGAGCGCCATGCGGCGCCTTGCGTCCGATCCAGATCTGCGCGACGAACTTGGCCGCGGCGGCCACGCGTATTGGGCGTCGGACCACACGCTTCCGGTGATGGCCCGCGATTACGAGCGGGTCCTCACCGCAGCTGCAGCGCGCACCGCCCCAGACCAAACCGGGCTGCCGACGCATGTCATCGACGATCACAGCGAGCCGGCCCGCCAGATCGCGGCGCGGCTCGGTGTCGACGTCGATGTCCTGAGGTAGTGGCCGGTCACTGGCCTGACGGTATTCCTATTGTTCCCAGGCGTATCCCGGCTCGGTCGTCAGCCTCGTGTCCTCGATCGGCATGCCAATCGTGAAGTGATAGAGGCTCTGGAACGCGTGGCCGGCGAGGCCCAGCACGTCGTGGACGGGATCGTCGTAGAAACAGCCGATTCCCGTGCCGCGGGCGCCTGCCGCTTCGGCCTCCAGATACAGCACCTGTCCGATGACGCCCGACTCCCAGAACAGCCGACGGTAAAACGACGGGCCGAATTCCTCCAGGCTGGCGTCGAAGTCGGCGAGCATGCCGAGGCTGAAGAATCCATCGGCGGCGATGTCCTGATCGCAGCTGACGCGCGCCGCGAGCCGCCGGCAGTCGCCGCGCGCCAGCCGGATCAGCGGTAGCGCGTCCGTCGCCTGCTCCCATAGGAAGTCGCGCTTCATCGCGGCCCGCAGGGCGTCAGCAGCTTCCGCTCGCCGCGGCAGCAAGTACAGACCTGGCTCGACGCCGTCCACACGATGGACGAACAGCGCGAGGTGGATCCGTGCGCTCCACCACACCGCGTCCCACGGCGCGCCATCGCCGGGCATCACGCGCGACAACATGGCGAAGAAGCGATCGGCGTCGATCGGCGACCGGCCGTCGAGCGCCACGGCGCTGCGACGCTGAAGCAGGAGCGGCGCGGGATAGGCAGGCTGGGCGGGCTTGCCCACCGACTTGTCCACCGACTTGTCCACCGACTTGTCCACCGAAGCGCCTTGCGCGGAGGTGGAAGCGCCAGGCGCGAAGGTGGAAGCGCGGAGCGCGAAGGTGGGAGGGGCAGGATGGGCGGGCTTGCCCACCGAAGCGCGGAGCGCGAAGGCGGGAATATTCGGACGCCCGGCGTCGCGCGTCGCCTCGGCAATCTCGTCGATGAAGGTCCACTGCACGTGGTCCTCGCTCAACTGATTGGCGTGTCCGGTCCAGACACCCGCGCGGACGGCGTCGAGAAGGGCGCCGCGACTGACGCCTGGCGACTGCTGACCGCCCATCGGGGCGATTTCGAGGAGGCACGCCGGCTCTTCGCGCTCGGCATCGACAAAGTCTTCGTCGCGATCGATACCGGTCAGCGACGCGATATCCGCGTGCGACCAGTCAGGCAGGATTCGCGCGCCCAGTCCGGCGAGCGCGGCGGCGATCCGGATCGCCGCGATCGCGTGACCGAGATCATGCTGACAGTAGCGGAACGCGCGTTCGCCGTACTTCCACGCCTCGCGCCAATGGATGGAGGTCAGCGCGATGAGGCATGTCGGGCCACCAGCCGCCGGACTCCACGCCGACATGCCTAACGCGCAGCGTCGCTCGACGGCGTGCCGATCCGGCGCGTAGTGATAGACCGCCGGCGTCTCGCCGAGACCGGGCTCCGCGCCGACGACCAGATACGCTTCGGTCGGATGGAGGTTGCCGCTGGACGGATTGACGCGAAGGGACCATCGAGAGCCGCGGAACTGTTTCCACGCAGACAGGCCCAACGAATACCGCAGGAGGTCGGCGAGCACATGGCCGGCGCCGGGTCGGGGCAGCGCACACTCCGGCGCGCCACGGTACGACCGGAAGGGATTCGGCTGCGACGCCCAGTCCAGATAACCGACGGACCGGGCGAAGCGATTGAAATGGTGCTTGGTGCCGTCGTGATAATCGCGCGGGCCTAGCAGATCACGCCTTCAGGGCGTCCTGCGCCAGCGCCATGCGGCGATCGATCTCCGCGATCGCATCCGCAATCTGGGCGCGGCGGCGCTCGTTGGTGGTGGCCGCCGACTGCCGCTCGAGCTCCGTGCGCGCGAGGCGCAGCGACTCGAGGGCGTGCACTTTTTCCGGATCGCGAACGGGCTTCGCGAACGTCTGCTTCCGTTCCCGCTCCAACTCTTCCATGCGCTCCTGAATGCGCGCATCAGCGTCGATGAGTCCCTCGCCGGCATCACCCATGGCCACATTATAAGATGACCTCGTGGCACGCACGACCGCTGATCCGCTCGCGCCATTTCATTCGCCGGTACGTGCCTGGTTCACCGCCGCCTTCGAGGAGCCGACGGCGCCGCAGGCGCTCGGCTGGCCGGCGATCGCACGCGGCGAGTCGACGCTGATCCTCTCGCCGACCGGCAGCGGCAAGACGCTGACGGCCTTCCTGTGGTGCCTCGATCGCTTGATGTTCTCGCCGCAGCCGGCGAAAGCCCGCCGCTGCCGCGTGCTGTATGTGTCGCCGCTCAAAGCCCTCGCGGTCGACGTCGAGCGCAATCTTCGTGCACCGCTCGCCGGCATCGCTCAGGTCGCCGAGCGTCTCGGGGAGCCGTTCGTCGCGCCGGCCATCGCCATTCGCACCGGCGACACGCCGCAGTCGGAGCGCGCGCGCTTTCAGCGAGAGCCGGCGGACATCCTGATCACGACGCCCGAGTCGCTGTATCTGCTTCTGACCTCCAACGCGCGCGAAGCGCTGAGCTCGATTGAAACGGTCATCATTGACGAGATTCACGCGCTCGTGCCGACCAAACGCGGGGCGCACCTGGCCGTCTCGCTCGAACGCCTCGAGGAACGCTGCGAGCGTTCCCCGCAACGAATCGGTCTGTCCGCCACCCAGCGTCCGCTCGACGAGGTCGCGCGATTCCTCGGAGGAACGGAATCGACGCGCGTCAGCGCCGGACGAACCGCCAAGGGCCGTCCGGCCGCGGGCAAAGCCGGACGCTACGACGACAAGAAGATCGATGCCGAAATCGAGCACGAGTTCGCGGCGCATCACGGCGCCGTCCGTTATCGCCCCGTCACCATCGTCGATGCCGGCAAGAAGAAAGCACTCAAGCTGACCATCGAGGTGCCGGTCGAGGACATGGCGAAGCTGACGACCGCGGACGACATTCCGAGCGGGCCGGCATCGGTCGGCGATTCCCGTCCGTCGATCTGGTCCGCCATCCACCCGCGGCTGCTCGAGCTGATTCTCGCGCACCGATCGACCCTCATCTTCGTCAACAGCCGGCGCCTGGCCGAACGGCTGGCCGGTGCGCTGAACGAACTCGCCGGCGAAACGCTCGTGCGCTCGCATCACGGATCGATCGCGCGGCCGCAGCGCGTCGAGGTCGAGGATCTGTTGAAGGCCGGTCAACTCCGCGGCCTCGTCGCCACGTCGTCGCTGGAACTCGGCATCGACATGGGCGCGATCGATCTCGTCGTCCAGATCGAAGCGCCGCCGTCGGTCGCCAGCGGCCTGCAGCGCATCGGCCGCGGCGGCCATCAGGCCAACGCAATCAGCGAGGGCGTCGTGTTCCCGAAATTCCGCGGGGATCTGGTCGCCTGCGCCGCCGTCGCCAAGGCGATGCACGACGGCGCCGTCGAGGCCACACGCTTTCCGCGGAACCCGCTCGACATCGTCGCCCAGCAGCTCGTCGCGATGGCGTCGATGGACGACTGGCCGGTCGACGCGTTGTTTGCGGTTATCCGGCGCGCCGCGCCATTCGCGGAGTTGAGCCGCACGGTGTTCGACGGCGTGCTCGACATGCTGTCGGGACGCTACCCGTCCGACGAGTTCGCCGAACTCCGCCCGCGCGTGACGTGGGACCGCGTGGCGGGTACGGTGTCCTCGCGTGAAGGCGCAAAGCGGGTGGCGATCGCCAACGGTGGAACCATTCCGGATCGGGGGCTGTTCGGCGTGTTTCTCCTCGGCGCCGGTCCGGGCGCCGCTCGCGTCGGTGAACTCGACGAGGAGATGGTGTTCGAGAGCCGCGTCGGCGAGACGTTCGTGCTTGGCGCCTCGTCGTGGCGAATCGAGGAGATCACGCACGATCGGGTCATCGTCTCGCCGGCACCCGGCGAACCGGGCAAGATGCCGTTCTGGAAAGGCGATCGTCCGGGCCGCCCGCTCGAGCTCGGCCTGGCGATTGGCCGCCTGATGCACGAGCTGACTCGCCTCTCACCTGCCGCGGCGCTCGACAAGCTGACGCGCGAGCACGATCTCGATGCGCGCGCCGCGGAGAACCTTCTGCAGTACCTGCGCGATCAAACGGCGGCGACGAGGGCCCTTCCCGACGCGTCGACGGTGGTCGTCGAACGCGTGCGCGACGAGCTCGGCGACTGGCGGGTGTGCGTCCTGTCGCCGCGCGGCGGGCGGGTTCACGCGCCGTGGGCGATGGCGGTCGCGGCGAAGATCCGCGAAGAGAAGGGGATCGACGTCGAGACGCTCTGGGGAGACGACGGGTTCGTCGTCAGGTTCCCTGACGTGGACGCGCCGCCCGAGCCTCGGCTGATGTTTCCCGACCCCGAGGAAGTGCAGGCGTTGGTCGTGCGCCAGCTTGGCGCCACGGCGCTGTTCGCCGCGAAGTTCCGCGAGAACGCCGCCCGCTCGCTGCTCCTTCCCCGCCGTCGTCCCGGCCAGCGCGCGCCGTTGTGGCAGCAGCGGAAACGCGCCGCGGATCTGCTGGCCGTGGCGTCGCGTTACGGCTCGTTCCCGGTCCTGCTCGAGACCTATCGCGAGTGCCTGCGGGATGTCTTCGACATGCCCGCGCTCATCGGCACGCTGGGAGATGTCCGGAGCCGGAAAGTGCGCATCGCCACCGTCGACTCGGAAACCCCGTCGCCGTTCGCGGCATCGCTGTTGTTCAGCTACGTCGCGAGCTTCATCTACGACGGCGACGCGCCGCTCGCCGAACGCCGCGCGCAGGCGCTGTCCGTCGATCAATCGCAGCTGCGCGAACTGCTGGGGGATGCGGAGCTCCGCGAGCTTCTCGACGTGGAGTCGATCGAAGCGGTCGAGCGCCAGCTGCAGCGGCTCGATCCGCAGTACCTCGTCAAGAGCGCGGACGGGCTGCACGATCTGCTGCTGTCCCTCGGCGATCTGACGCGCGGCGAGATTGTCGACCGATCGATCTCAGCGGACGTCGCGGCGAGCGTGGAACAACTGATGGCGACCCGGCGCGTGCTGGCAATCCGCGTCGCGGGTGATCCGCGATTCATCGCGGTCGAGGACGCGGCGCGCTTCCGCGATGCGCTGGGCGTGCCACTGCCGGTCGGTGTTCCCGAGTCGCTGCTTCAGCCGGTGCGCGATCCGATCGGCGACCTCGCGCTGCGCTACGCGCGGACGCACGCGCCGTTCACCGCCGGAGAATTCGCCGGCCGATACGGGCTCGCGCCGGGCGCCGCCGAAGCGGTGCTGCTGCGGCTGACTGGCGAGGGACGCCTGATCGAAGGCGAATTCCGGCCGGGCGGCACGCGGCGCGAGTGGACCGATGCCAACGTGCTGCGGATGCTTCGGCGCCGGTCGCTCGCCAGACTGCGGCACGAAGTGGAGCCGGTCGAGCAACAGATCCTCGGCCGGTTCGGGACCACGTGGCAGGGGATCGTGAAGCGCCGTCAGGGTGCGGACGCGCTTCTCGACGCGATCGAGCAGCTGCAGGGCACGCCGCTTCCGGCGTCGATCCTGGAGACCGAAATCCTTCCCGCGCGCATTGACGTCTACGATCCGGCGGACCTCGACGCGGTCACGGCGGCGGGCGAAGTCATCTGGGTGGGAGTCGAGTCGCTGGGGGAACGCGATGGGCGCATCGCGTTGTACCTCGCCGATCATCTGCCTCGGCTGCTGGCGCCCGACGCGACAAAGGTCCGGCTAAAGCCGGACCTGCAGAAGCGGGACTCGCAAGAGACCGATCTCTCCGAGCGCGAGATCGCGATCCTCGAATATCTCCGCGATCGCGGCGCGTCGTTTTTCGCGCCGATCCTCGAGGCCGCCGGCGGAGGCTTCCCCGCGGAGACGGTCGATGCGCTGTGGGATCTCGTCTGGCGCGGCCTGGTGACCAACGACACATTCCACGCGCTGCGCGCCTTTACGCGCTCACGCGTGCCCCGGCGAAAGGCCAGGCTCCTCCGACGGGCCGAAGTCTCGTCCTTCCGTTCGCGCCGTCTCGCGCCACCATCGGCCGAGGGCCGGTGGACGCTGGTGAACTCGGCGGTAGCGCGGCCCTTTCAGGGCCGCGATCGCGGGGCTGAAAGCCCCGCGCTACGGAACAGCGTTGCGACGAAATGGGCCGCGGCCATGACGCAACAGCTGCTGGCGCGGCACGGTGTGCTGACGCGCGAATCGCTGAACATCGAAGCGGTCCCAGGAGGGTTTGGTCTGATCTATCCCGTCCTCAAGGGCCTGGAGGAGAACGGCCGCATCCGGCGCGGCTACTTCGTCGCGGGCCTGGGTGCCACGCAGTTCGCCTTGCCCGGCGCCCTCGATCTGCTGCGATCGCTCCGGGAGAAACCGGATGATCCAGAAATCGCGGTGCTCGCGGCGACCGATCCGGCAAATCCCTACGGCGCGACCCTGAAGTGGCCGACAAGAAAGCAACCGCAGAGTTCGCAGAGCACGCAGAGCAAAGATTTCTCTGCGCACTCGGCGGGCTCGGCGGTTTCCGTGGAGGCGGGACGAGGGCCCACGCGATCGGTCGGCGCCACGGTCATTCTCGTCAACGGCGGCCTGGCGGCGTACCTGGCGCGCGGCGATCGCCAGCTCGTCACCTACCTGCCCGAATCGGAGCCCGAGCGATCGAAGACCGGCCGCGCCATCGCGCGCGTGCTCATCGACCGCGCCCGCACGGGCGGCGAGTCGCCACGCGGCATGCTCATCGAAGAGATCGACGGCGTCCCGCCAGCGACGCATCCGATCGCGAAGTTGCTGGCCGAAGCGGGATTCGTCAGCGGCGCGCTGGGGCTGCAGGCGAACCTCCACCGTCATCAGTCCCCGGTCGTCAGTCATCAGTCGCAAGTCGCCAGTCCTCAGTCAGGAGTCGTCAGTCGTCAGTCGAAGTCGTCTGTCTCCAGTCCCTTCGCACGACGATACCTCGATCATTCGGAGGTCGAGACTGAGGACTGACGACCGCGGCCTGACGACTGCGGACTGACGACTGCGGACTGACGACTGCGACAGACGACTGAGACTGACGACTGACGCCTGAAGACTTGCGACTGGAGACTGTCCTTGCCCGAGGGCGACACGATCTTCCGCGCCGCTGTCACGCTTCACCGCGTACTGTCCGGCAAAGAAGTCACTCGGTTCGAATCGGTCTATCCCGCCCTGACGCGCGTCGCCGACGATCATCCGATCGTCGGGCGCACGATCGAGTCAGTTTCAGCGCGCGGCAAGCATCTGCTGATCGCGTTCTCCGGTGATCTCGTTCTTCGCACCCACATGCGGATGAACGGCAGCTGGCACATCTATCCGGCCGGCGCCCGCTGGCAGCGGCCGGCGCGCGAGATGCGGGTGCTGGTCGGCACGCGCGACGCCGTCGCGGTTGGCTTCAACGTGCCGGTCGCCGAGCTGCTGACGGCGCGGGCGCTGGCGCAGCATCGGCAGTTGCGAGCGCTCGGTCCGGATCTGCTCTCCGACGCGGGCGGGTCTCCACGTTCGGGGCCGGAGCCGTTCGATCGGCTCGAAGTCATCCGGCGGCTCCGCGCGCGGGGCGGCGACACGATCGGCGACGCCCTGCTGAATCAGCGCGTCGTCGCCGGCATCGGCAACGTCTTCAAGTCTGAGATTCTCTTCGTCGCCCGGATCGATCCGTTCGCGCGGGTGTCGTCGCTCGGCGACGCCGAGCTGGCACGGCTGGTCGCGGTCGCGCGCGAGCAGCTGGCGGCCAACGTGATGGGCCGCTCGCAGACGTTCAGTCCGGCGATCGGCCGCCGGACCACGCGCAGCCTGGATCCACGCGAGAAGCTCTGGGTATACGGGAGAGGCGGCAGGAGGTGCCGCCGGTGCGGGGCGCTGATTCACTCGAAGAAGGCCGGCCTCGACGCACGCCTGACGTACTGGTGTCCGGCGTGCCAGCCGCCGCATCCGCAGTGACGATGCGCCGGCGGGAAGGCAGCACGTGCCTTCCCACCCGCGAACCGTCCGTTGAAGTCGACTACTTGCCCGCAGCCTTTGCGGTCACGCGCACTTCCGACGCGTGCAGCGTGCCACCCATGTCGTGGAACGACACGCTGACCTTGTCGCCCGCCGCGACGAGGTCCACGATCGTCACCTTGCCGGCCGCCGCCTTCGTGCCCGCGCCTCTGGCCACGACCTTCGTCTTCGAGTCGACCGTGAACGTCTGATCGAACGTGGCGCCGCCGCCGCTGGAGCCGCTGATGCTCAGCGACGTCGCAGAGACGGACTTGACGGTGCCGTTCGACGACTTCGGAGCCGCTTCGGCCGCGGTGGCCGGGCCGGGCGAGGCCACGGCGCGGATTTTCGCCGCGTGCAGTGTGCCGTTCATGTCGTGATACGTGACTTCCACGTTGTCGCCAACCTTCACGACTTCGCTGAGTTTGGGACCGGCCGCGCCGGCTGCCACCGCCGCACGGCTCTTGGTGCCGGCGCCGCGGGCTTCAACGGTGGTCTTGCTGTCAACGCCGAACTTCATGTCGGTGCCCTGGACCTTGACGCCGATCGAATCGGCCGCCATAGCCGTCACCGTGCCGCGCGCGGTCTTGGTTGGCTGAGCGAACGCGGGAGTGGCGGGCCAGCCTGCGACTACGAGTGCTCCGAGGGCAAGTGCTACGAACGTCCGTCTCATATCGGCCTCCTGAGTGAAGAGTTTCCGAGGCGCCTGACTGACGGGACCGTGTTGCGTGAGCGTAGACGCAGGGCAAGGCGCCACGGTTCCCCGGTGAATCCTATTCGAAACCGCCCTGTCCGAAACACAATTCTTCACCTTTCGGATAGTCCCGTGACCGTTCGGATAGTCCTGACCGGAGGACGATTACGGGCGTTCCCGGCCTTTCCCGAGCGATCCGCGCCCCAGCTGACGACATGCCCGAGGCCTCAATCAAAACGCTTGCCGCTAGCGGTGCACGCCGGGGGCCTCGTGGCCAGTGCGCTCGACGTAGTCGATGTAGGAGCCGGGATAGGCGTGGGGTTGCGCTTCCACGCCGCTCTCCCCTCCGAGCTCCAGGACTCGATTGCTCAAACCGCGCAGGAACTCGCGGTCGTGCGAGACGAAGAGCATCGTGCCGTCGAACGCCTTCAACGAGTCGAGCAGCATTTCCTTCGTCGCCAGATCGAGGTGATTCGTCGGTTCGTCGAGCACGAGAAAGTTCGGCGGGTTCAGCAGCATCCGGGCGAGCACCAGCCGCGTCTTCTCGCCGCCCGACAGGGCGCGAATCTTCTTGTCGGTGTCGTCTCCGGAGAACTGGAAGGCGCCGGCCAGGCTGCGCAAGGCGCCGATCGGTTCCTGCGGAAAATCGTGCTGCAGCTGTTCCTCGATGGTGAGGCCGGGGTCCAGCACGTCGAGCGCCTGCTGCGAGAAGTACCCCATGTAGAGACTGGCGCCGAGCTTCACGGCTCCGGAATCAGGCGGCAGCACGCCGGCCACCATCTTCAGCAGCGTCGACTTGCCCGCGCCGTTCTTGCCCATCACGCACCAGCGCTCGCCGCGGCGGATCGTCAGGTTCAGCCCGTCGTGCACGACTCGCCGTCCGTAGGCTTTGGTGACCCCTTCCAGCGTGACGACCAGTTCGCCCGATCGTGGCGGCGCGCGGAAGTCGAACTTCACGACCTGGCGCTTCTTCGGCAGCTCGATCTTCTCGATTTTCTCCAGCGCCTTGACCCGGCTCTGTACCTGGGCCGCCTTGGCGGCATGGGCGGCAAAGCGCTCGATGAACCGCTGTTCCTTGGCCAGCATGGCCTGCTGCCGCGCGTACGCCGCTTCGCGGTTCGCCTCGCGCACCGCGCGCTCGCGCTCGTAGAAATCGTAGTTGCCTGAATACACCGTGATCTCGCCGCTGTCGATCTCCGCGATCTTGGTCACCAGGCGGTTCATGAACTCGCGATCGTGCGAGGTCATGAGCAGCGCACCGGGCAAACCCTTCAGAAACTCTTCGAGCCAGATGATCGATTCGATGTCGAGGTGGTTCGTCGGCTCGTCCATCAACAGCACGTCGGGACGCCCGAGCAGCACCCGCGCCATCCCCACACGCATCTTCCACCCGCCCGACAGCTGTCCGACATCTCCGTCGATCCTCTCGTCGTCGAAGCCGAGGCCGTGCAGCACTTCGCGCGCCTGCGCTTCGAGCGCGTAGCCTCCGAGATGTTCGTACTCCTCCTGCACCTCGCCGAAACGCGTGAGGATCCGGTCCATCTCGTCGGCCCGCGCCGGGTCGGCCATCGCATGATTGAGTTGCTCGAGCTCGTGGTGCAGGTCACCGACGCGGCCGCTGCCGAGAATCGCCTCGTCGAGCACGGACCGGCCGGCCATTTCTTCGACGTCCTGGCGGAAGTAACCGATCGTCATCCGCCGCGGCACTGACACGTCGCCCTCGTCCGGCGTTTCCTCGCCGACAATCATTCGGAACAGGGTGGTCTTGCCGGAGCCGTTCGGCCCGACGAGCCCGACTTTCTCACCGGGATTGAGCTGAAAGGACGCGTCAACGAACAGAATCTGCTTGCCGTACTGTTTGCTGACCTTGGAGAAGGAGATCACGGACCTTGTATTGTAATCATGCCGGGTGAAAGTCTCGACCGAAGCGCGGTAAGCTCACCGTATGAAGCGAGATTACAGACGTTTGACGCAGCCGCTCGTCCGCGACGCGAAGGTGCTGCGGCCGGCCTCCTGGGACGAGGCCCTCGATCGCGCCGCGGACGGATTTCGCGCGGCGATCGGGCGCCACGGCCCTTCGAGCTTCGGGCTGTTCAGCTGTTCGAAGGCGACCAACGAAGTCAACTATCTCGCGCAGAAGTTCGCGCGCTCGATTGGCAGCCATAACGTCGACAGCTGCAACCGTACGTGACACGCCCCGAGCGTCGTCGGTCTGACGACGGTATTCGGCGCGGGCGGCGGGACGAGCGCGTACCAGGAGATCGAGGAAACCGATCTCATCGTCCTGTGGGGATCGAATGCGCGCGAGACGCACCCCATCTTCTTCCACCACCTGCTGAAGGGTGTGCGGCGGGGGGCGAAGCTGTACACCATCGATCCGCGGCGCACGAGCTCCGCGGCCTGGGCGCACGTGTGGCTCGGCATCGACGTCGGATCCGACATCGCCCTGGCCAATGCGATGGGCCGCGAGATCATCGCGGCCGGACTATGCAATCACGAGTTCATCGAGCGGGCGACGTCGGGCTTCGAGGCGTACCGCCAGGTGGTCGAGCCGTACACGCTGGCGCGGGCCGCCCGGATTACCGGCGTGACCGAGGAGACCATTCGCGAGCTCGCACACTCCTACGCACGCGCGGGACGTGCACAGGTCTGCTGGACGCTCGGTATCACGGAGCATCACAACGCCGCCGACAACGTCTTCTCGATCATCAACCTGGCGCTTCTGACCGGACATGTCGGCCGCTTCGGATCCGGCCTCGCGCCGCTGCGCGGCCAGAACAACGTGCAGGGCGGCGGGGACATGGGCGCGATTCCGAACCGCTTCGTCGGCGGCCAGGACGTCGAGGACGCGGCGCTGCGCGCGAAGTTCGAGCGCGAGTACCGCACCACGCTGCCGCCCGAACGCGGCTGGCATCTGAGCCAGATGTTCGACGCGATGGAGCGCCGTGATCTGCGGGCGCTGTACGTGATCGGCGAGAACCCCGCGCAGTCGGAAGCCGATTCGACGAGAGCGTTGCGCCTGCTCGACCACCTCGATCACATCGTTGTCCAGGACATGTTCCTGACCAGGACGGCCGAACTCGCCGATGTCGTGCTGCCGGCCGCCGCGTCGTGGTGCGAGTCGGAAGGAACCGTGACCAGCAGCGAGCGTCGCGTCCAACGTGTGCGGAAAGCCCTGGACCCGCCGGGCGGCGCGCGCGACGACATCGCGATCATTTCTGATCTCGCGCACCGGATGGGCCACGACTGGGGCGCTCCGTCAGCCGAACAGGTGTGGGATGAAATCCGTCGGCTGTCTCCCTGGCACGGCGGCATGAGTTACGAGAGGCTCGAGCAACACGGCGGGCTGCAATGGCCCTGTCCGACCGACGACCATCCGGGCAGCCCGCTTCTGCACGACCGCCTCTGGAAGAATCCGATCGAGGGACCGCGGGCGCCATTCATGCCGGCCGAATTCGAGCCGCCCGTCGACACGCTGACCGACGAGTTTCCAATACGTCTGACGACGGGCCGGCGGCTCGATTCGTTCAACACCGGAGTCCAGACCGGCGGCTACTCGTCACCACTGCGGTTCGGAGAGACGATCGATCTGGCGCCGGAAGACGGCGAACGGCTCGGCGTCGGCGAGGGCGAGCGCGTCCGCATCGTCTCGCGACGTGGCGCCGTCCTGGCCCCCGTCCGCTTCGATCGAGGTCTCCGCCCGGGTCTCGCGTTCATGACCCTGCACTTTCCCGACGAGGTCGATACCAACGTGTTGACGATCGACGCGACCGATCCAAAGTCCGGCACCGCGGAGTTCAAGGCGTCGGCGATCCGAATTGAGAGACTCTGATTGGATCTGCACCTGATTCCGGGAGCGGTGGCCACGCCCGAGGAGCGCGCCGCCATCGACGCGGTCCTCCCCTCGTCGCACGCGGCACCCGCCACGGCACCCGGCACGGCACCCGGCACGGCACCCGGCACAGCACCCGGCACAGCACCCAGCACAGCACCCGGCACAGCACCCGGCACAGCACCCGGCACAGCACCCGGCACCCGGGCACCTGGCACCCCAGCACTCAGCACTCAGCACCCAGCACCCAGCACCCGGACGTGGCTGCTCCCCGCCCTCCACGCCGCTCAGTCCCGAGCCGGCTGGATCAGCGAAGGCGCGCTGAACTACATCTGCGAGCAGCTTTCAGTGCCGCCCGCGGAAGCTTACGGTGTCGCGTCGTTCTATGCGCTGTTCTCGCTGCAGCCGCGGCCGCCCCTCGTGGTCCACGTCTGCGACGACATCGCCTGTCGTGCGAATGGCGCCGCGGCGATGTGTCAGGACCTCGAACGCCGGTTCGGGCTCCAAGGTGCGCCGCTCAACAGCGGCGGCGCGACGTGGCTGCGGAGTCCATGTCTCGGACAGTGCGATCGGGCGCCGGCGGCCCTCGTCCAGCGCGCGGGGAGCGATCCGCGCGACTGGACGCTCACGCGCGTCACCGTAGACGGCATCGCCGCGACGCTCCGCAATGAGAAACCAGACGTGGTGTCTGATGTGCTCGTCCCGCCGAAGCCGCACAGCAGCGACGGCGGACCTGTCCCGCCGAAGCCGCGAAGCGGCGAAGGCGGAACCGAGGTCTACGCGGATCCGCCTCGCCTGCTCCGCCGCGTCGGCGTCGTCGATCCCACACGCCTCGACGCCTACCGCGCGCACGGCGGCTACGAGGCGTTGACGCGCGCGCTGGACATGGGGCGGGACACTGTCATCCGCGAGGTGACGGACGCCCGGCTGGTCGGTCGCGGCGGCGCGCTCTTTCCGACCGGACGCAAATGGCACGCGGTCGCGCGCGCGGCCGCGCACCCGCACTACCTGGTCTGCAACGCGGACGAATCGGAGCCCGGCACGTTCAAGGATCGCGTGCTGATGGAAGCGGATCCGTTCGCCGTCGTCGAAGCGATGACGATCGCGGCGTTCGCGACCGGCTGCGAACAGGGCTACCTCTACATCCGCGGTGAATACCCGGTGGCGACCGAACGGCTGCTCGATGCCATCGCGCAGGCGCGTGCCGCCGGTCTGCTCGGCAACCGTGTCATGGACAGATCGGTCAGGTTCGACATCGACCTGCGACGAGGCGCCGGCGCCTACATTTGCGGCGAGGAAACCGCGCTGTTCAACTCCATCGAAGGCTTCCGCGGCGAGCCGCGAAACAAGCCGCCCTTTCCCGTCCAGTCGGGATTGTTCGGCAAGCCGACGGTCGTCAACAACGTCGAAACACTGGTCAACGTCCTCGACATCGTGCGAGAGGGCGGCGCCGCGTTTGCGGGAATCGGCACCGGCACCTCGACCGGGACGAAGCTGTTCTGCGTCTCCGGCTGCGCGACGCGGCCGGGACTCTACGAAGTGCCGTTCGGCATCACGCTTCGCCAGCTGATCGCGAAAGCCGGCGGTACCCGCGACGGACGGCCGTTGCAGGCCGTTCTACTCGGCGGCGCGGCGGGTGTCTTCGTCGCGCCGAACGAGATCGATCTGCCGCTCTCGATCGAGGGCGCGAGCGCGTCGGGTGCAACGATCGGCTCCGGCGTTGTGATGCTGTTCGACGACCGTGTCGATCTCCGCGACATCACGCTGCGGATTGCCAGCTTCTTTCGCCATGAATCGTGCGGCCAGTGCGTACCCTGCCGCATCGGCACCGTCCGGCAGGAAGAAGCGCTGCATCGCCTGGCGGCGTCTTCGGCATCGCGCGAGCAGGAGGTCGCGCTCATCGACGACCTTGCGCTGGTCATGCGCGACGCGTCGATCTGCGGTCTCGGACAAACGGCCTCGACCGCCGTGCAATCGGCGATCAGGAAGCTGCAGGTCTTTCGATGATCGAGCTGACGGTTGACGATCGTCCGGTGACTGCGCCTGATGGCGCGACGATCCTCCAGGCCTGTAACGTTCTCGGAGTCGAGACACCGACGTTGTGCTATCTGAAGACGCTGACGCCGGTCAACGCCTGCCGCCTGTGCGTCGTCGAGGTGGAAGGCTCGCGGGCTCTCGCCCCGGCCTGTTCGCGGAAAGTCGAAGCGGGCATGGTCGTGCGCACGAATACCGATCGCGTCCGGCACAGCCGGCGGCTGGTACTGGAGCTGCTGGGTTCGTCGGTGGATCTCTCGCTTGCGTCTGGCGATCTGAAACGGCACATGCGTGAGTACGGCGCGCAGCCGGAACGTCTCGGCGGCGCCACCGTCGCGCAACCCGTGAAAGTCGACAATGACCTCTACGTGCGCGACTACTCGCGATGCGTGCTCTGCTACAAGTGCGTCGAGGCGTGTGGCACGGACGCGCAGAATACCTTCGCGATTGCCGTCGCCGGCCGCGGCTTCGACGCTTGCATCTCGACAGAATCCGATCGGCCGCTGCCCGATTCCGCGTGCGTGTACTGCGGCAACTGCATCGGCGTCTGCCCCACCGGAGCGCTGATGTTCAAGTCGGAGCACGATATGCGGCAAGCGGGGACCTGGGACGAGTCGAAGCAGCAGGTGACCGACACGATCTGTCCGTACTGCGGCGTCGGCTGCACGCTGCAGCTGCACGTCCAGGACAACACGATCGTCCGCGTCACGTCACCACTCGATCACGACGTCACGCACGGTCATCTGTGCATCAAGGGGCGGTTCGGGTGGCAGTTCGTGCAGAACCGGTGATCGGCGCCCGTTCTCGTAGCGCAGCCCTTCAGGGCTGCCCGGCGGCCCTTGGCAGGCCTAAAGGCCTGCGCTACCCTAGGCCGCCGGTTCGACGCCTCGCTAGAACATCTGCGCGGCCAGCGTCAGCGTTTTGAACACGCCCCATGCCAGCGGCACACCGACGAGGGTCCACGCGGCTGCAACCAACCCCCAATGCGATGAAGGGATGGTCACATCGGCCACAGCCACACGGGCCGTGCCCCCGGACACGCCAAGCGGACCTCTAATCGTCGCGGTTTCCGGACTGCGCACCGTGAACAGCGCTTCGCTCACCGGCCCAACGGCCAGGTTGGAGGCGAATCCGATGGCGAGCAGCCCCACGAGCACGTACATCGTGAACGTGTACGCGTCCGACGGGCGGACACCGCGCCCGATCTGGAACTCGCGGATGTAGTTCACGAGCACCGGTCCGAGCACGCCGGCCGTGGACCATGCGGTCAACAGCCGTCCGTGAATCGCGCTGACCTGTCCGGCGCCGAAGAGATCCGCGAGGTACGCCGGAATCGTCGCGAACCCGCCGCCGTACATCGTCAGGATCACGCAGAAGATGGCGACGAACAGCGCGAGGCTTGCCGCTCCGGCGGTCGGCGCGCTGGCGTAGAGGATCATGCCGAGGCCGAAGAACACCCCATACGTGGTCTTTCGCCCGAGCCGATCGGAGAGTGACGCCCAGAAGATACGGCCGCCGATATTGAACAGGCTTAGAAGGCCGGCGAATCCCGCGGCGGCAGAGGCGGTGACGCGGCCTTTGAAGATTTCCTGGATCATCGGCGACGCGACGCCGAGCACGCCGATGCCAGCGCTGACGTTCAGGCACAGCACGGCCCACAGCAACCAGAACTGTCGCGTCCTCCAGGCGACGCTGACGGGTACGGACTGGGAACGAGGTGGAGACGGAGACGTCTGTAACCCCACTCCGTTCGCACTCCGTCCTCCTTCGGGCGTCCAACCAGGCGGCGGCAGCCGGTACCCGAACGCGCCCGCCATCATCGCCGCGAAGTAGATGGTGCCGAGCACGACGAACGTTTCCCACACGCCCACCGATGCCGGCGTCGCGAAGCGGCGCATCAGGGCGTCGGCGAGCGGCGTGCCGATCATCGCGCCGCCACCGAAGCCCATGATCGCGAGTCCCGTCGCCATACCGCGCCGATCGGGGAACCACTTGATGAGCGTCGACACCGGCGAGATGTAGCCGAGACCCAGCCCGCATCCACCGACGACACCGGAACCCAGCCACAGCAGCCAGATCTGATGGAGATG
>Ga0193696_1000063_pt1 | contig 47842 bp, 37 predicted proteins | sample L3m1metaG_FD_145074 | JGI IMG/M metagenome (GOLD analysis project Ga0193696, IMG submission 145074) | Soil microbial communities from a riparian zone of the East river system, Colorado, United States - L3m1 | ecosystem: Environmental > Terrestrial > Soil > Riparian zone | place: USA: East River... | reverse complement strand
ACGATCGCATGCGCGTCGGTCGGCGTGAACCCGAGGGCCGAGGCCTTCTGCTGCACGGCGGGGAGCGAGGTCAGTCGATCGAGCTCGAGCTGCAGCGCCTTGTTCGCGTCCTCGATCTCTTTACGCGACTTCTGCAGCCGCGTCGCTTCATGGCCGAGGCGGATGACCTCGAGGTTCTGCCAGGTGAAGAGAAGAAGGAAAAAGCCGATCGGCGCGCCGAGAGAAAGGACAGCCAGCAGCTCACGGAAGCGGCGTCGGTCTCGCTCCCGGACGATGTGTGCATTCTCGATCGGTTTCTTCTGTGTATACATGGTGGAGCCCGCAGCCAAAAAACAAGGGTGAAGATCTGCCTACACGCACGATTCGAAGAGCCATCCCGTCACACCCACGCTCCACGCTCCACCCCTCCCGAGCTCCCCGGACCGTACTCACACCCACCCTTCCCCAACCTTCACCCTTGCTCTTTGGCTGTGAGCAAGGCACTTCGTTCCGCCACCCGCAGCTTCGCGCTGCGCGATCGCGGATTGCGATCCAATTCCTCATCCCTGGCAGTCACCGGCCGTCCGGTCAATATCGTGACCATCTCCAGCGCGCCGCATCCGCACACCGGCATGCCGGGCGGACAGGTGCACTCCCCTTCCAGCCGCCGCAGCGCGCGTTTGACGATGCGGTCTTCGAGCGAATGAAAGGAGATGACGGCGACGCGCGCGCCCGGCTCGAGCATGCTCACCGCGTCGTCGACGAACCGGTCGAGTCCGACCAGCTCCTCGTTCGCCGCGATGCGCAGCGCCTGGAACGTCAGCGTCGACGGATCGATGTCGTGATACTTCGCCCGCTTGACGCTCCGGATGATCTCCGCGAGCCGCGTGGTCGTTTCGATCCGTCCGTCGGCGCGCGCGGCGACGATGGCCCCGGCGATCCGCCGCGCCATCGGCTCCTCGCCGTATTCGCGGAGGATGCGCGCGAGCTCGCGCTCATCGAGTCCGTTCACCAGATCGGCCGCGCTCGTTCCCTCCGGCCCCATCCGCATGTCGAGCGGCGCGTCATAGCGGAACGAGAATCCGCGCGAGGCGTCGTCGAGCTGCATCGATGAGACGCCGAGGTCCGCGAGCAGGCCGCTGATGCGATCGACGTTCGACTGCTTCAGGATGTCAATGAGCTGCTCGTGGCGTCCTCGCACGAACGTCACGCGGCCGGCGAACCTCGCCAGCCGTTCGCGGCTGCGCTCCAGTGCCGCCGGATCGCGGTCGATTGCGATCAGCCGCGCGTCCGGATAGCGCTCCAGCAGCGCCTCCGCGTGTCCACCGAGTCCGACCGTCGCGTCGACGAGCGTTCCGTCGGGGCGATTGGGCCTGAGGTACTCGGTGATCTCTTGTAAAAGAACAGGCTCGTGTTTCATCGGAGTGTCTACACTCCGTGCAGCTCCAACTCCTTGAAGTCCTCCGCCGTCATCGTCGCCTCGGTCATGCGGCGGCCGAGCCGCTCGCCGTTCCAGACGATCAGGTGATCCGTGCTGCCGAGGACCACGACGTCATCGCTGATGCCGGCGACGTTGCGCAGGATCGTCGGGACCAGCACGCGTCCCTGCGCGTCGATCGAGCTCACCTGACCGTAGTAGTTCATCAGCTCGAGCAGCTTTGTCTTCGCCACCGAGGCCGACGGCACCTTCGCCAGCCGGGCGTGGAAGTCGGCCCACACCGGCATCGGGTAGATCAGTGCCTTCTCGCCCTCCCTCGAGGTGATGAAGCAATCGCCCCCGAACTTCTCCTCAATGAGCTTGCGGAAACCGGCCGGGATCTTCAGACGACCCTTCTCGTCCACCTTTGCTGGGGCGTGCCCCATGAGTACGGTGAGTTCCACGGCTGGCTCTCGTTATCGCTTACGAAGGCCAACTTCTACCACTTTGATCCACTGATGTCCACAAAATTCCACCAAGAGTAGACTGCACTCCATGGGTTGGATCGTCGCGGGCTCGCTTCTCGTCGCCCTGGCCGGAGTCGGACTGATCGTTTTCCGCCGCCGGCTGGCGGAGATGCAGGCGATGCTCGCCGGCGGGAGCATCACGCCGGGATGCGCGGTCGCGGAAGGGATCGCGCTGATCCTGCTGGCGGTGGCGATCGTGATCGTGGAGCGCTGAGGGAGCGCTCCTACTTCATCATCTTCTTGAAACGCCCCAGCACGTCGCTGCCGACGAGGCTGTCGGCGGCATTGAGCACACGCTGAATCGATTCGAGCACGTCGTGCTCACCGCTCCAGTGCTCGCGCACGACGGCCGCGTCGATGTCGCCCATGATCTTGTTGAGGACATACACGCCGAGCACGAGGTCGTCCATGTATCCCATCGGTCCGAGCAAGGCCTCGGGGATGAAGTCGAACGGGATGACGTAGTACGCGATGCTGCTGCCGAGCAGCACCTTGTTCTTCCCGTTCACCCGCGGATCGGTGACGAGACGCCACAAGAGAATGAAGAAGTCGGGCACGAGCAGCAGGTACTCGCCCGTTTTCTCCAGCACTCCGCCTTTTCGGTCGAGATAGCGCTGGATGTTCCGGCGAATACGATCGTAATAACGCTGAGCCCGCTCTTCTGTCATCGTTTCCATGGCGTGTGATCCCCTGATAGTAGCTCTTACGAATCCAATAGCCATTCCAACCCACCGGCCCCCACGTCGATCGCCAGTCCGCCGTCGACGATGCGCACCGCGCGGATGTCGACGTCGACGAACGGCGGGATGAACCGGTCGAGCTGAACGACGAACGTGAACGGCGGATGGATCGAGACACCTGGCGGGATCTTCACCGCGACGATGCCGCGCAGGATCGGCAGGAGGATCGACGGAATGCCCGACACCGGCACGACGAGATTCTTCCCCTCGACCTGAATCGAGTTGATCTCCGCGGAGAACGGGACCGGCAGGATCGCCACCTTCTTCCGCCCCGTGACGCGGATGCTGCCGGCGCGGAAGGTGATGTTGATGTCGTCAAGCTGACCGGCGACGCGCTCGCGGGCGAGCGCATTCACCCGCGCGCCGTCGACGCGTAACGCGATCGCATCCCACGAAACGATCATGACGGAGGGTCGGCCCCGCCCGGACCGAGGAAGATGAAGACGCCCTCGGTCGTGATCTCCGCGCCGGCGATCGTGACGTCGACGAAGCCGGGCAGCAATGCGTCGAGCGAGAGCGTGACGACAATCGCCGGACGGCCATCCTGCACGGCGACCGACAACCGCAGCTCGTGCGGCGTCGTCGCCGCCAGCGTGACGCGTGCGTGCATCCCGGCGGCGGTGGCCTCGATCGCGCCGTCGGTGAAGGTCAGCGCGACTTTGGAGCCGAGAACGGCGGCGAGGGCGTCCGCGTTGACGCGGATGCGGAAGGGGTCCCACTGCACGAGGCGGGTCATGCTTTCAATGTACTATCCTCCACGCCGCAAATGCCCAAGCGCACCGACCTTCACTCCATCCTCATCATCGGTTCAGGTCCCATCGTCATCGGCCAGGCAGTCGAGTTCGACTACTCCGGCACGCAGGCGTGCAAGGCGCTGAAGGACGAGGGCTATCGCATCATCCTGGTGAACTCGAACCCGGCGACGATCATGACCGACCCGGAGTTCGCGGACCGCACGTACATCGAGCCGCTGACCCCCGAGGTGCTGGAGCGGATCCTGGAGCGCGAGAAGCCCGACGCGATCCTTCCCACCGTCGGCGGCCAGACCGGCATCAACCTGGCGATGGCGCTGTACGAGAACGGCGCGCTGGAGCGGCACAACGTCGAGCTGATCGGCGCGAACTACGAAGCGATCAAGACCGCCGAGGACCGGCAGCTGTTCAAGGAATGCATGGGTCGCATCGGCGTGGAGGTCGCGCGCAGCGGCTACGCCACTTCGATGCAGGAAGCGGAGCAGATCGCGACCGAGATCGGCTATCCGCTCGTCATCCGCCCGTCGTTCACGCTCGGCGGACAGGGCGGCGGGATCGCGTACAACATCGAAGAGCTGCGCTCGATCGTCGCGTACGGCCTCGGTCTCTCCCCTGTTCATTCCGTGCTGGTCGAAGAGTCGGTCATCGGCTGGAAAGAATTCGAGCTCGAGGTGATGCGCGACAAGGCGGACAACGTCATCGTCGTCTGCTCCATCGAGAACTTCGATCCGATGGGCGTGCACACCGGCGACTCCATCACCGTCGCGCCGCAGCAGACGCTGACCAACGGCGAATACCAGGCGATGCGCGACGAGGCGAAGCGGATCATCCGCGCCATCGGCGTCGAGACCGGCGGCTCGAACATTCAGTTCGCCGTCCATCCCGAAACGGGACGCCGCCTGGCGATCGAGATGAACCCGCGCGTCTCGCGCTCCTCGGCGCTCGCGTCGAAGGCCACGGGATTCCCGATCGCGAAATTCGCGGCGAAGCTCGCCGCCGGCTACACGCTCGACGAGATCCCGAACGACATCACGAAGAAAACCCCCGCGTCCTTCGAGCCGACGCTCGATTACGTCGTGGTGAAGATCCCCCGCTTCGCCTTCGAGAAGTTCCGCAACACCACGCCGCTCCTCAGCTTCTCGATGCAGTCGGTCGGCGAGGCGATGGCCATCGGCCGCACGTTCAACGAGGCGCTGCAGAAGGGTCTGCGCTCGCTCGAGATCGGCGTCGCCGGACTCGAGACGCGGCACACCGCGCCGGAGAAGATGGAGGCGATGCTCCGCACGCCGACACCGGATCGCATCTTCGCGGTCGGCGACGCGTTCCGCGCCGGGATGTCGGTCGACGAGGTGTACGAGCTGACGTCGATCGATAAATGGTTCCTGCGGCACATGCGGGAGATCATCGCGATTGAAAACGAGATCGCCAGAAGACCCTCATCCGGCCTTCGGCCACCTTCTCCCGCTGCGGCGGGAGAAGGCCATCAACGCCCCTCTCCCGCCGCAGCGGGAGAGGGTCCGCGAAGCGGGGGTGAGGGCCTTCTCCACTGGAAGCGCAACGGCTTCTCCGACCGCCAGATCGCGAACCTCACCGGCCGCACGGAGCGCGACGTCCGCGACGAGCGCCAGGCGCTCGGCATCCGTCCGGTCTACAAACGCGTCGACACCTGCGCCGCGGAATTCGAGGCGTCGACTCCGTACCTCTACTCGACCTACGAAACCGAATGCGAGTCGGCGCCGACGAATCAGCGCAAGGTCATGATCCTCGGCTCCGGGCCGAATCGCATCGGGCAGGGCATCGAGTTCGACACCTGCTGCGTGCACGCTTCATTCGCACTCAGAGAAATCGGCTTCGAGACCATCATGGTCAACTGCAATCCGGAGACGGTGTCGACCGACTACGACACCTCGGACCGCCTGTACTTCGAGCCGCTGACGCTCGAGGACGTGCTGGAGATCGTCGACCTCGAGAAGCCGGAAGGGGTCATCGTGCAGTTCGGCGGACAGACTCCGCTGAAGCTGGCGAATGCGCTCGCCGCCGCCGGCGTCCCGATGTGGGGCACCTCGGTCGACTCGATCGACATCGCCGAGGACCGCGAGCGATTCGGATTGATGGTGCAGAAGCACGACATCCTCGTTCCCGAGCACGGCACGGCGTCGAGCGAAGCGGAAGCGTTCCGCGTCGCGCAGCGCATCGGCTATCCGGTCGTCGTCCGCCCCTCGTACGTCCTCGGCGGACGGGCGATGGCGGTGGTCTACGACGAGAGCGCGCTGCGCGAGTACATGGGCTACGCCGTCGAGGCGGCGCCGGGACATCCGATCCTCATCGACCGCTTCCTCGAGGACGCGGTGGAGCTCGACGTCGACGCGATCAGCGACGGCACCGACGTCGTCATCGCCGGCGTGATGCAGCACATCGAAGAGGCGGGAATTCACTCCGGCGATTCGACCTGCGTCATCCCGCCGTACATCATCACGCACCGCGATCAGGACCGCATCCGCCGCCGCACCGTGGAGCTGGCGAAGGCGCTGAAAGTCGTCGGCCTGATGAACGTGCAGTACGCGATCCTGAAGAACGAGCTGTACGTGCTCGAGGTCAATCCGCGCGCGTCGCGCACCGTGCCGTACGTGTCGAAGGCGACCGGCGTGCCGTTCGCGAAAGTGGCGGCGAAGGTGATGGCCGGCATGTCGCTGCGCGAGCTCGGTATCACCAGCGAGCCGCGCGTGGAAGGCTACTTCGTCAAAGCGCCGGTCTTCCCGTTCAACCGCTTCCCGAAAGAAGACACGATCCTGGGGCCGGAGATGAAATCGACCGGCGAGGTGATGGGCTCCTCGCCGACCTTCGGCGAGGCGTACGCGAAGGCGCTCCTCGGTGCGAGCGTGAAGCTGCCGCTCGGCGGCTGCGCGTTCATCTCCGTCAACGACAACGACAAGCGTCCGATCGTCGTTGACCTCGCGCGCGAGCTGGTGAACCTCGGCTTCAACCTGATCGCGACGTCGGGCACGCGCGAGTTCCTGGCCGGACACGGCATCGAGGTCGGAGTCGTGGCCAAGGTGCACGAGTCGCGGCCGAACGTCGTGGACCGCATGATCAATCGAGAGGTCTCGCTGATCATCAACACGCCGCTCGGCCGCTCCGCGCACTACGACGACACCTACATCCGCAAGACCGCCCTGCAGCTCGGGATCACCTGCCTGACCACGCTCTCGGCGACGACGGCATGCGTCGAGGCCATCCGAGTTCTGCGCGAGGGGGTCAGCACGATCTCCACGCTGCAGGAACAGCACGCGGCGAAATTACCTCACGGGTAATAGCAGTTCGAGCACCCCAGCTGCGTAAATCCATACCACGTGTAATCGAGGCCGTACGGAGTGATGGTCGTTCCGTGAGCCGACGACGGCAACTGCGCGTGGAAGCGATGCGCCGATCCGCCACCGCACAATGAATTCACCGCCGGTTCGCTGCCATCGGTGGCATAAGCAAATGCCACCGGGTTCGGGTTCCCGCTGGCGTAAAGGTCGACGCGATTCGAGTGCAATGGCGCGTCCTGATCGCAAGTCCAGCCACTGACCACGCCGCTCGCATTGATACTATCGACCCAGCCGATGGGATTGTTGTTGTCGACCGGCAGATACTCTCTCGTGCTGGTGACCCATTCGTAGCTCTGCGTGTAGTAGTAGATGTAACGGCCCCACGAGAAGAAGCCGCCTTCCCACGATTCGAGGTCGAACTTCGTGGCATCGAACGAATTCGTATCTCCCTGGAAAGTGCCTGTCGGCATGCCGCCAAAATAGGCGTCATACGCTTCCTTTTGCTCGTACATCTTCGCGCTGTAGTTGTCCGGTCCGCCGCAGTATGCAAATCCGAAATTGCCGTTCGCGTCCGGAAAGAGACTGGTCTCACAGTCATATACGAACTCGTTGTTCTCCGTGTAGATCTGCATTTCCTTCGCCAGGCCCCGGGCAATCTTCTGCTGGTCGGCGGTAAAGATGGCAGACGAATAACCCGACGCCTGCAGGCCGAGCGCGGCGTTGGTCATGCTGGTCATGAGCCCGTAGCCATAAGACGGCATCCGCTGTCCGTGATTGAAGCTGTTGGTTCGGGCCGCAACCGGATTCTCGAGATCGGCGGCCGTTCCGTTACAGTACGAGCCGCTCCCCTCGAACTTCTGAATGCAGACCTCGTTGAAAGCGTCGCCGATGGCGTTGATGGCGTTCTGCTGCAGCGTGCCGACATCGCTGTACGGATCGCCGCGGCGTGAATAGTACGCAGCCATCCAGGCGTATCCGGGCGCCGCAACCGCGAAATCGTCGACGCACTGATTCACGGATTCCTTCGTGCAACCGGCGTCGCGACCGAGCACCGTCCAGTTGTCGTGAATGCGCTTCAGGGCGAGATCGAGGTCTTGTGTGGCGAAGCCGTTCGCGCCGATGCGATTGGCCGCGGCGAACGCGACAGAGGCCACGCCGCCTTCCAGCCACTGGTTCCAGACGGTGGTCGGTGTGGCATTGAGCTTGTTATAGAGTGCGTAGTCTGCCAGCTCGGCGCAGCGGCGGTCGTTCGAGTCGGCGTCCGCCAGAATTCGCGCGTAATCATTCAGATCTTCGTTGAGATTGTTGCGATACGTGTCCGTGAAAGCGGAGTCTTCGACGTGACACGCAAATGCTTTACCGGGTGCAAACAGGAAAAACGAAACTATGCACAGCGAAAGTACAGATGCTTTTCTAAAAACCGAAATCATACTGTGACCTTTCGTAAGGCGCAGCTGCGCCAGGGTTTATTGGGAGTGCGGCGCGGGGGGCGGGATGCAGAACGCCGCGGTGCGAATTACTGAACGCGTGTTGCCGAAATCGAGTTGCCGACAGGCGTCGACACGATGCGAATGGCTGCATTCACCCGTAACGCACGAGTGACTGAATTGCTTCCGGAGATATCGACTGACGGCAGACTGAGCGGTCGCCGCGCTATTCGCGAACGAAGCCGCGCTCGCGCAATACGTAAGAGCACTTCCGCACCTCCACCTGTATACTGCGCCGCCATGAAAGTTCTCCGCGTCGGTACTCTCAGCTCCATCGCGAAAATCGATCCGCGTGACGCGGCCGACAACATCAGTGGAATGGTGCTCGAACAGATCTTCGAGCCGCCCTACATCCTTCCCGCGGGCGAGGCGGCTGTTCGCCCCCATCTGCTCGAGCCGCTGCGAGCGGAAGGACGCCTGCAGTACTCCGCCGCCGTGCGGAACGGCGCGCGCTTTTCCGACGGAACCGCGGTGACGGCGGACATCGTCGCGCGCTCGCTTCGATCGACGAAGGCGCTCCTGAACAAGGCGATCGTCGATGTGAGCGGAGATCGCGTCTGGTTCACGCTGAGCGCGGCGAACCCGCGCTTCGATCTCACGCTGACGCAGAGCACCTGTTCGATCGTGCTCGATCGCGGCACGCAACTCCTCGGTACCGGTCCGTTCATGTTCGACCAGCGTCCGAACGTGAAGCTGCTGCAGAAAGAGGCGAACCTTCGCCTCGTGCGCAATCCGCATCATGCGCAAGGGAACGGGCCTGCAAACGGTATCGACGAACTGCTGTTCCGCGTCTATCCGGCGGAGAGCGACGGCACGCCGCAGAAGCTCATGGAAGCGCTGAGCCACGGCGAGATCGACGTGACGAACGTACTGACCATGGCGCAACTGACCGCGCATGCGATCCCCGGGGTCAGTCCGTCGGTGCAACCGGGCAACTCGACCGGCATCCTCTTCTTCAACACGGAGCGCCATTCGCTCGCCAGCGCAACGGTGCGCCGTGCGGTCGTGCTCGCGCTGGAGCCGAACGAGATCGCCGCCGCGTCGTACGACAAGAACCCCGTCGCCTTCGTCGCGCCGACGCTGCTCCCGCCGATGATGGGACGCAGCACCGGACTGCCGATCACCGATCGCGAAGCAGCGCGGCGCCTCCTCGCGGGCAGCAACGGCTCGAAACCTTCACGGCTGTCACTGCTCGTGCCGTGGGCGCCCCGCCCCTATTTGCCGAAACCACGTCCGGTCGCCACGGCGATCGCGCAGCAGCTCGCGGCAGTCGGAATCGCCATCGACATCGTGCAGCCCGCGACCGGCGAGGAGTTCTTCAACGATCTCGACCGCGGCAATTTCGACCTCGCGCTCGCCGGGTGGATCGCCGACACGCCCGATCCCGCCGATTTCTTCGAGGCCTTGCTCTGGTCGAAGGCGTGCGAGGGCGACAATCGGACGAACAGCAGCCGCTGGAAACACCCCGTGACGGATGCGGCCCTGATGCAGTTCCGCGAGTATCCGACCGAGGAGAACAAGCGCGAGATTCACCGGCTCGTCCGCGAAGAGGCGCCGCTCGTACCGCTGATCTACGGTCAGTCGATCGTGGTGCATTCACGCAAGGTGCGCAACGTATCGGTGTCCGCGACCGGCATGCTGTCGCTCGCGGGCGTGACGATCATGTAGGACGGGTCTTCCGACCCGTCCCCCCATCCATGAACGTCACTTCACACCGGCGCGAAGAGTGTCGATCTGCGTGACGACGATGCTGCCGCCTGTTACCGGCGCGGCCGCGAAGCCGATCGTCCCCATTCCGAGCTGCTGCCGTGCCTGATTCAGGGCATTGAACATGTCCCGAGGCGGCGATGTCGGCGCCTGTTCATAAAACGTCCAGGCAGAGACCAATCCCGTGGCCGGAGCATACGTTCCCCAGATCACGGACAGACCGGCGCTTCTGCGCACCGCGTCGATCGCCTGCCGCAGCTCGCTGACGTGATAGCCGGCCACCAGCGTCTGGTTCTGCGTCAGCGGATCGTTGGTGAACGTCGTGAAGGTGGCGATGTCGGGCAAGCTGCGCGCCGAGCGCACGCCGTTCTTCACGCCGATGACGTAGTAGACGTAGGTCACGACGCCGTTGGTTGCAATCTGAGAATCGTTGTCCGCGAAGGACGTGCCGAAGATTCCCGTGAACTCGGTCGGCAGGCCATTGTTGTGCGTCCGTTGAATCACGTAGGAATCGGCAGCGGTCGAGCTCCACGTCATGTCGATGACGTTCTGGCCGGCCCGGCGCGTCGCGGTCAGCGCGGTCGGTGTCGGGGGAGGAGGAGCGAGGACGGTGACGACCGCCGTACCTGACGAGGTGCCGGAACAGGACGCTCCGTCGCTGACCGCGATGACGCTGTAGCTCGTCGTCGTGGAGGGGAAAACGGTCCGCTGCGCGAGGGACGACGTGAGGTTCGACTGCGTCACTCCGTCGGACCACGTGATCGTCCAGGGCGCGGTGCCGGAGAGTGAGGCGGAAATCAGGGCCGAGCCATTCTGCGAAATCGTCTGCGAACCGCTGACGAAGGCCGACGATCGAATGATGGTCACCGACTTCGTGGAGGACGACGAGCAGGTGGTCGGACCGCCGGTGATGCTGCGAGTCAGCCCGACGTTGCCGCTGCAATTCGCGCGGACCGTCGCCGAGGTCGAAGTCGACGAGAGGAACACGCCGTTCGTGATGCTGAACGAGCCCCCCCTGATGTTCGCCGGCGAGTTGAACGTCACGACGAACGTCTGTCCGGCGGCGACGGAGCTCGGCGCGGTGATCGTCGGATCGGTCGGCGTGCAGCTGCCCGATACCGTTACGACCGCCTGTCCGGAAGTCGTGCCGCAGCCGGCGGCATCGGTCACCGAAACGATGCTGTACGTCGTAGTCGTCGTCGGCGACACGATGTATGGAACCGACGTGATGCCGCTGATGTTCGACATGACGTAGCCGTCGGACCAGGTCACATTCCACGGTCCCGTGCCGGTGAGCGACACCCAGAGCTCCGCCGTGCCGCCCTGGGTGATGGTCTGAGTTCCGAAGATCGTGGCCGTCGCGGTCGAGCCGCCGGTGACGGCGATCGTCTTCGACGACGATGCGCTGCAAGTCGTGGTCACGGTGGCGTTGAGCACCACGCTGGCCGTTCCACAGAACGCCGTGAAGGTGATGGTGGAGCTGCCGCTGCCGCTCGTGATCGTCCCGTTCTGAATCGTCCAGGCATACGACGCGCCTGCCGTCGCCGGAACGGAGGCCGTACCGGAACCGCCGGCGACGATGCTGGAAGGAGCCGTGATCGTGGCGCTCGGCGGTACGCACGACGGCGCGCTGACGCCGGTGAACGTGATGGTGGAGGGCCGGGCCATGCCCTGATCGAGAGCCTGGCTGTCCGCCACCTCGTGGGTGTTGTCCTTCGCGACGTGCGTGATGCTCTTCAGCAGACCGTTCGGCCAGTAGCTGATCAGCTTGTCCGCCGAGGCGCTGGTGAAGTGATTCATCCCTTCGTCGATCCCGGTCAGATAGCCGTGCGACCAGTTGAACGAAATGGTGCGGTTGGGAATCGCCCCACCCGCCGCCAGCGGCGTGCAGCCGTTGCACGACGGATAGGTGAGTGAATTCACGTCGTTGATCTCGTCGTAGCCGTAGCTCTGTGTGAACAGCGGCCCGCCGCCGACGGACGTTTTCTTCTGGTAGAGACGCCCCGCGGAGTCGTACGTGAAATAGGTATTCACGGCCACGTCGCCGCCGAGCTCCGGATGATCGTTGCGCCGGTAGGTCTTCACGATCTGGCCGGGCTGCGAGTAGCTGCCCTGCGGATCGCCCGCGGGAAGCGCGTCGAACGTGATCTTCTTCAGCAGCGTCATGCCCTGGTAGATCTCGTTCAGGCGCTGGTAGACGTCGTACTTGAAAGTGAGGTCGAACGGGCCGCCGGCCGTTCCGGCGATTCGCCGTCCGGCATGACCGAAAGCGTCGTAGTCCTGGAACGTCGTCGTGCCGGTCTCGGGATGCGACTGGCTGACCAGGTATCCGCGGTTGTCGTAGATGAACGACCGCGTCTGCGTTCCTTCCGGCGCCGTGACGGTCGCGCCGCTCAGATGACCGTTGAGGTCGTAGGTGTAGCTCCCGGTCGTGGCCGCGCCGTTCTTTCCCCACTCCGTCATCTTCGACAGCCGGGTGAACGAGTCGTACTCTTCCTTCGCGATCTGAGTCGGCTGCTCGACGACATTGCCCGATCCGTCGAGTGACTTGCCGATGCCGCCCGTCGCGCCTCCCGGAATGGCCTGGCCGGCCGTCACGGTCATGGCCCGCGCGCCGTCGTATTGATACGTCGTGGCGTGCTTACTGCCGTCCGGCGGCACGATCGACCGCGGCCGGCCGAACGCGTCGTACGTGTATGTCGTCTGTACGCCGGTCGTGCCGCTCACGGCGGGCGCGGTGTCGGACAGCTTCTGTCCGAGGACGTTCCACGTCGACGTGCGTCCGCGGTACGTCCCGTCGGCCATCAGATCCTTGACGTCGATGACCCGTCCGAACGCGTCGAACGTGTACGTGCTGTTGAGGATCGGATTGACGTTGTTCGCCGCGTGCGTGGATGAAACGGCATACGCGTGGTCGGTGATCAGGTAGAGATAATCCTGAACCGTTCCCGACGGCATCGTCTGTTTCGAGATGCGCCCCATATTGTCGTATTCGAACGACGTCACATGACCGGCCGGATCGCTCACCGAGCGTGGGAATCCGGTATTGCGGTCGACCGTGACGTTCAGGGTGGGATAAGGCGCGCCGACGATCGTGGCGGTGGAGGCCGCTCCATAACGATAGGTCGTCGTGCTGCGAATCCCGGTGGACGAGCTCAGGTTGACGTCGGCCAGCGCGGCCGCCGAGTTGGGCAGCAGATTGTTGTCGCCGCCGTAATGCGTCTCGGCGCCGACGTCTCCCGCGGCCTGCAGACCGCTTACCGCCACCGTCGGCTCATAGACCGTGATCAGGTCGTGCGTGTCGTTGCCCGTGTCGGTGTAGAGGCCGTCGCTGGCCGGCACGCCGCGACGGAGGCGCGTCCTCTTGAGGAATCCGGTACTGCGGTCGAAGTAGAACAGCTGCTTGACCGAATGCGAGCTCTCCGACTGCACGATTGACGTGAACGTGCCGAGGATCCACTTCTCGGTGGAGGCATAGGGCGTGAAGTCGACGCCCCACGTCCCGCTGCCGGGCTTGATGTCCGAATGCGTGGCCGGCAGGCCGACCTCGCTGTCGACGGTGTTGTAGTTCGTCGTGACGGTGCGCGACTGCACCGATCCGCCCGGACCGAAATTGCCGCTGGTCGTCACGACGCGGTAGTGGCCGTAGCCGTCGAAATTCGAGGACGAGACCTCGACGTACGCGGCACCGCTCGGCGTAATGTCTTTGTCGTAGACGGTGCGCTTCCTCTGTGTCGTCACGTCGAACGGATCTTTCACCCAGTCGAAGCCGGCGGGCCGGTGGTGGTCGTAAAGCATGTACGTCGAACGGTCGGGATGCGCGTCGTCGCAATTCCCGGTACCGCCGCAGTCGTACTGCCGGATGGAGAGGAAGGCGCCGTTAGCCGCAGGAAAGAACTTCGACATCGACAGCCCGTAATCGGCGTAGTCGTAGCCGTTCGGCGAGATCCGGATGTCGCCGGTGCCGTCGTACTGGCTGCGTCCCTGCCAGACGGAGAAGTAATGCACGCTCTTGTCGAGGTTCGGATCGATCACCGTGGTGCGCTTCTGTTCCTTCGGCCATTCGCCAAGAATCAGGGGAAAGTATGAGATCGGCGGGCAGTAGTTGCCGTCATTGTCGAACGGACCGGGGTCGATCTCGGAGGTGTACTTCCACGAAGCAGTCGTATTGTTGAAGGGATCGTAAAACTTGCGTTCCTTGACGGCGAGTGACCACGGCGCACCGACCTCGCAGGTCGGACCGGGCAGCTCCCAACTCTCGTAGTCCCACTGAATCTGCCCCTTCGTCGGAAGGGTCATGACCACGAGCTGCGATCCCTTGTGCTCGGGCGTCCGCGAGTAATAGCCGTACTCGAACTCGAACGTCGAGAGGTCGGGACGGGTGATCTTCGTCAGCATCGGCCCGACGAAGGTGTACTGCGCGCACTCCGCCGTGGCCATGGGGACGTCGAGGCGGGGATAACTGTACGTAAAGCTGTACGTCGCGAAGGCGTTGTTCGGAGGAGTGGTACCGAACGAATAGACCGGCACGTCGACGGAGGCGACCACGCGGTCATAAACGTCATTCGGCTCCGCGTCCGCATAGTGGATGACGGTCTTGCGGCCGTACGGATCGGTGATGGTCTGGGTGTCGTGCGGCGCGTCCCAGCCGACCGTCACCGTGTTGCCGTCGCTGTCGGTCATCGACGACAGCAGCATTTCGTCGCAGCCGATCTTGAGGTACGTGTAAGTCGTGCCGTCGGGAAAATCGAGCGATAAGACGCCGCTCTGGAAATTGCGAATGCGGAGATGGCTGCTGTCGCTCGTGTAATACGTATTGCCGCCGTCGGTGCTGTACGTGAACGCGTGCGATGCGCCGTCCGGACTCTCGAACGTCAGATAGGCTATGTCCTGCCCTTCATTCGACGGATGGCATCCCGGAAAGAGACGTCCGAAACCGAGGGACCACGCCATGCCGGCGTTCGATTTGCGGTTCGGGATGTAGAAATATCCCAGCGGGCTGACGCAGAAACCGGGCTGGCCGTAGGCAGCCGCGCTCAGATCCCACACCTTGCTGTTGTAGCTCAGCATCAATTGAGAGCCGAAATGCGCGGTCACGGAATACGGCTGCCCGATGGGGATGGCCACGTTCAGGTTGCCGTTGAAGAGATTGATGCTGTCGAGATTACCGAATTGATACATGGTCTCCGGGCTGAAGCCGCGGGCCATGATCGGATCCTCGGAGCTCGCTAAGGCGGCGGACGCCGCGAGCATCGACAGCAGGACGAGGAGAAGCCGGCTCTTGCGCGCGATCATTTGCTCCCCACCTCTACCGCGTAGCTCTGCATACGTACCGGATCGATCAGCAGGAGGATGTCGCCCTTTTCGAACTTCGCCGGCGCCGGAACGTCGCCGTCGACAGACACGGAGCGAGCGACGTTCGCCGTGACTTTTCCGTCGCCCTGGCCGTCCTCGTCGTATTTGTTGCCGTCGCCCAGGATCTGCCCCCAGAAACCGACGCCGGGACGAAGGAGCGCCATGTAGCAGAAGCGGTGCTCGATGAGCAGGTGATCGAGCTGGCCTTTATTGGCCACCATGATCTCTTTCCTGAACGGGATCGGCATCAGCGGGAATCCGTCGGGTGTCACGAGCGCATAACGGCCGGTGCTGAAGTCGACCGCCGCAAAGATGGTCTTCCACGGCAGTTTTTCCCCGATGTCGAGAACAACCGAGCCGTCCTTGTCATCGTCGGCCACGACTTTGTCGAAGCGGCGTACGGTGACCCGGTACTGTTTGACGAAACGGCCGACGCCGAAGAACGCCACCCGTCCGCCCACGGTCGCGCCGGTGACGGTCACATGTGCGCCGTCGATCTTTACGACGAGCGGCTGATCGGGCGTCTTCTGATCGGCAGCGGCGCCGAGTGCCAGGGTCATCGTAAGGAATGCGATTCCTAGAAATTTCGACAGAGTAGCCTCCAATGCGATCACCAGCCGTTCTCGGGCGCGATGATCGTGACCTCCGAGGGAAGGTGCATTTCGACTCGCGGATTTGCATCCGCCGTATTGAGCCGTTTCTCCAGCTTGTAAATGAATTTCGTCCTGAAGCTCGTCGACGTTCCTTTGGCGAAACGCCACTGTCTTACGGTGGCCGCCGCCTCGGACGACAGGAGCCGGTCGCCGCTGACGTTCTTCACGGACGGCACACCGTCCAGCACCGTCACATCCAGCTCGACGACGCCGCTCACGCCCGCGCGCCACGCCAGATCGGGATAGCGGGGCAGCGGCGCCTCGATGACGTTCGTTTCTTTCCGCGACGGCGGTTGATTCCACCGCGCTTCCCACGGAACGGATTTCGGAACGGGACGGACGTTCGAGATGGCGTGCACCGTCAATTGCGTCCGGAATCCGCCGAGATGTCCGAAGCGATGGCGGGCCGCCAGGCGGTTGACCATCGCCACGCGCGGATCGAGCGCCGGATCATCCGGCGGAATCGGCGCGGGACCGACGAGCGTGCCGCGGAACGTCACATACGCGCGGCGCGACGTGCCTAGAACTTTCTCCAGCTCGGCGTCGTCCGCCATGCCCGGATCGAACGTGACCCACGTCGCCGGTTGCACGTCGATGCGGCACGCCGGCTCCTCGGGGTCATAAAGAACCTGCGCCTCCAGACCGACGGCGTAGATTCCGGAGACCTCGATCTCCAACGCCTGTCCGTCGCCGACCTGGTCGAGCGCGTCGCACAGCTTCATCGTCCGCGCTTCGGGCGCGGCGCAAAGCGGCGCTGCAAGCAGCCCGCACAGGATGATCGTGGCTGCGTGCATCACGGGGTCGGCACCGGTCCGTTGTAAGGAGGATCGTTGATCTGATGCATTCCCTGTTTCGTAGGCGTCAGGTTGTAGCCCATGGAGGGATCGGCGAGGATGTTGTTGATCGCCTTGTCACGGTCGTGAGGACTCACGCCCGCGCCGAGTTTGCATCCCTGGCACGGATTCCACGTCTGTCCGGCACGCCGATAGATCTCGGATGTCATCTGGTATCCGTTCACCTCGGTCTGGTACTGAGTGAGGTTCTTGGACAGATCCCATGTAAACGGGCTCCACGACATCGTTTCAAAGAACGTGTGCGCGTTCTGGACATGAACGCCTTCATGCGCGATGGCGGCCTCGAGGCGCGCACCGTGGAACTTGCCCGGTTCTATCTGCGCGAAGCCGATCGGGATCGTGACCTCGGCTTTGAACCATTTGACGCCGTTGACGGCAGCCATTCCTTCACCCACGGAGCCGAAGCCGGCCGACGCCTGGGTTTCGCCGTCCGCGTGAGCGTTCTTGGTCGGACCGATCGTCACCTTCACACCGTTGCCGTCGTTTTCCGTTCCGTAAGCGGCGGCGGCCTGCCGTGTCTTTGCATCCGGATCGGTCAGCGCATGGGCGAGCGCGAGCTTGAACGTTTCTTTATCCTTGTCACAATCGATGGCCGCCGGCACGCAATAGATGTCGTACTTGCCGTTCGGATCGACGAGACTGAGGGGATTGTTCCGCACGTACGCATAGCGGTTCCATGACTGAGTCCGGTTCACCCGGCCGAGAATCGGATCGGCGGACATGAACCGTCCGGAGATGGACCGGTAATAACGCGAACCGAAATAGTCCAGAGCATTGACGTCCGAGCCCGCCAGGTCTCGTTCATGGCCGGTGAATTTCATCCGCTCGCCGTCGGAATCACTGCCCGGGGCCTCGCTGCCGAACGGCCAGTATTTGTGCGATGAAAGGCGCTCGCCGTTTTCGTCCGTGATCAGAACCGGCGATCCGAGATGGTCGAGATGGAAATGCGTGCGGCTGTCACCGCCCCCGGCCAGCGGGGCAATGGCCGCGAGCACCGAGCCATTGCGATAGACATAGTCTTTCTGGTACGTCCAGGCGTGAGCGCCGTTCACGATCGTATCGGTGAGCTCGCGAAGGACTTTCGCGTTCGTGTCGCGGATCGTGTAGCGCCAGACGGCGTTCGTCGCATTGGTGTACGAAACCGTGGCCACACGCTGCTCGTCGCCGTCGTAGATGTACATCTCGCGGCGCGGCGAGGTCATGTCGGAGAGCGTGCCGAGGGAATCGTACGCATACACGTAAGCGCCGCCGTTGACGACGGTCTGGTTTCCGAGCGCGTCGTAACCGCCGTTCGCCCCGCCCGCCCAGGTGTGAGTGACGTTCGTTCCGCTCTGCGTCCCGGGGGATGCTTTCAGCTTGTTGTTCGACGAATCGACGTCGACGTACAGCGTGCTCTTGCCGGGGATGGTGACGGTGGCGAGATTTCCAAACCCGTCGTAGCCGAATTGCTGCGTGTCGGCGTTCTGCGCCGTCTTCGCCGTCCCGGATTCGATGCGGTTCATCGCATCGTACGTGTAACGGTCGGTTCCGACGTGAATGATGTTTCCGACTGCATCGTATTTATAAGGACCGACCTGAATCGGTCCGAGCGGCGTTCCATTGGGGGCTGCAACCAGCGCCGGCGCCGGCCGGACCGCAGCCGTCAACGCCCGGTCGCCCGCCTCTTTCGATCCGTCAGTTTCGCGGATCGATTTCACCCGAGGATCGGCGGCCAGCAATTTCGCCTTCTCATCGCTGATCGCGATGGCGAAGCCTCGAAACCCTACTGCTGCATAGAGTTCCAGGCGGCCGCCGTACGCGTGCGCCAGATCCGCTGCGACCGTAGCGGAATCATCGGTGGCGGTCGCAAGCTCGTCGAGCGCGACCACGTAATGCCGAAAATAACCAGATCCTTGCGCGTGTGCCGTTCCGGCTCCGAGCAGGACAGCGAATGCACAGACTACGATCACAGATCGACGGACGGTCAACGCTTGACTCCTGCCTGATTTATTTGCGGAAATTCGGGATTACCACCATAAGGACGAACAATCGCGGCGCTTATTGGCAGGGGGCGTTGGAATGAGCCGGTCAGACCACGAAACCGCGCTCGCGCAACACGCCCACGATCCGCCGCGCATTCTCCTCGGCCGTTGCGCTCATCGTGTCGAGCGTGACCTCGGGCGAGACCGGTGCTTCGTACGGATCGTCGATGCCGGTGAAATTTTTGATCGCGCCGCGGCGCGCGGCAGCGTACATCCCCTTCGCATCGCGCGACTCGCAGACGGCGAGCGGCGTGTCGACGAAGACTTCGACGAAGTGCTCGGCGCCGACCAACGCGCGCACCTGATCGCGTGTCGCGCGATACGGGCTCACCGCGGCGCAGAGCGCGACGCCGCTGTGGCGCGCGATCTCGGCGGCGACGAATCCGATGCGCAGGATGTTCGTGTCGCGATCCTCTTTGGAGAATCCGAGTCCTTTTGACAGATGCGTGCGGACGACGTCGCCGTCGAGCATCGTCGACTGGCGTCCATGCTCGAGCAGCAGCACGCTGAGAATCTCGGCGGTCGTCGACTTTCCGGCGCCGGACAGTCCGGTGAACCAGACGCAGACGCCCTGGCGATGCCGCGGCGGATAGCTCTCGCCGAGGATTGCCGCGACCTCGGGACGCGTAAACCAGGACGGCAGCGGGACGCCTTTGCCGAGGAATTCGTCGCGCACCTGCGTGCCGGAGATCGAGCGCGTCGTCGCGCCGGGCGGAATGTTCGACGCTTCTTCGTAGCGGTCTTCCTCCGCGACGTAGACCAGCTCGTGGAATGGCACCATCGTCACGCCGATCTCGTCGCTGTACTTCGCCACCAGCTCCTGCGCGTCGTACGGGCCATAGAAACCGGCGCCGGGACTGGCGTGATCGCGGCCGACGATGAAGTGATTCGCGCCGAAGTTGCGGCGGATGATGGCGTGCCACAGCGCCTCGCGCGGACCGGCCATCCGCATCGCCAGCGGCAGCAGCGAAAGGACGACGCGATCTTTGTCGTAATGATTTTCGGTGAGCGCCTTGTACGTGCGGACGCGCGTGTAGTGATCGACGTCGCCCGGCTTGGTCATGCCGACCGAGGGGTGCAGCAGGAGGACGCCGTCGACCGCCGCGATCGCACGCTTGGTCAGCTCCTCGTGCGCGCGATGCATCGGATTGCGCGTCTGGAACGCGACCACGTTCGAGTAACCGCGCGCTTCCAACAACGCCCGCACTTCCGCCGGCGTCCTCCGCAATTCGCGAAAATCGGGCGGCGTCGGCAACCGAAGCACGCGCAGCCGTCCGCTGACATTCAACTTCCCCCACCGGTCCATCTCCGCGACGAGCGGATGCCGCCGGTCGGTCGTGCCGAACACCTTCGTCGCCGCTTCATCGGGATCCCATCCATACACTTCCTCGACCGTCATCACCGCGAGGATCTCGTTCTTCTGGCTGCGCAGCGCGACGTCGTGGTGCAGCGGCGGCGGCTCATCGACTGGGAGCGTGATCGGAATCGGAAAGAGGACGCCGTTCGCCAGACGCATCTCCGCGACCACGCGCTCGTAGTCGCGCTGCGACATGAATCGGTCGAGCGGAGTGAACGCACCGGTGGCCAGCAATTCGAGGTCGCACTGCGAGCGCGGCGAGATCTGAATCGACGGCAACGTCGCGGCGTATTGGGCGAGTCCGTCTTCGAGCAGGTTGACTAGTGGAGAGGTATAGGGGGCAATCAGCGGCATCGGAGGCGGGAGTTTATACTGTCGCCCTTCCCATGAAACGCGACCAGAAAATCTTCCTCATCAAGTTCTTCGTGGTCCTCATCGCCATGTATCTGCTGGTGGCCTGGAACCCGGTCAACGACCACGTCATCGTGCCCGCGACGAAGGCGATCGCGGTCGCCGCGGGGGCGATGCTGCGCGCCATCGGTCAGAACGTCATCGTCAACGGTACGACCATCGCGTCGTCGCGCTTCGCCGTGAACATCAACAACGGATGCAACGGCATCGAGGCGATGCTGATCCTCCTCGCGGCGATCGGTGCGTTTCCCGCGACCATGCGCGCGCGGCTCATCGGCCTCGGCATTGGTGCGCTGATCGTGCAGTTCATCAACGAGATCCGGATCATCTCGCTCTATCTGATCGGCGCGTACAAACCGTCGCTGTTCCAGATCTTCCACACCGCCGTCTGGCAGGTGGTCGTGATCCTCGCCGCCATCGTCTTCTTCCTTCAGTGGAGCGCACGCGTTGCCCCGAATCGACTGGCAAACGGCTCTTAAGGGACTGGCGGGATTCGTCGTCGCAGTGGTGATCTGGGTCGGCGTGTCGCCGCTCTACGATCGTGCGGTGGCCGCGGGAGCGGAACTGCTGTTGCGGACGTTCGAAAGTCCGAAGGTCACGCATCTCACCGCGACCGGCACGGACGTGAAAGTCGATCGCAGCGATTTCGATCCGCGCTCGCCGCGTCCCGGCCTGCCAGTCATCGACCTGACGTTCAACTGGGTGCTGCTCGCGGCGCTCTTCGCCATCAATCCGCGGCCGTTCTCCGATCGCAACATGCTGCGATTCGCCATCGCGTCGGTGCTGATGTACTTCACGCACATCCTGGCGCTGGCGACCGAGGTGATGAGCATCTACGTGCTGCGCCTCGGCGCGTGGAGCCGCGTGCACTACGGCGCGTTCGCCCGCAACTTCTGGGGGACGGCGAACCACTCGTACCGCTTCGTGCTGATGTTCGCGATCGCGTTCGGGTTGTGGTGGGCGCTGCGGCCCACCACGCCGGAAGCAGCGCCGGCTAGCCGATCAACACGAAAGGCTTCGCGACGCCGAGCTCGGTCTTGAACGCCGTCATCGCGCGAACGGTGTACTGAACGCGGCGGCCGCTCGACGCCTGCGTGGCGCCGGCGGAGAGCTGGCGCTGCGGACGTCCGATGCCCGGCTTGCGGCAGCGGAAGATCTGCTGCGTGAAGGGCGACGGCTTCTCGAACTCGATCACGATCTCGTCGACGGTCACGTCGGCGCCGCCGAGGTAGCGGAAATCCCACTCGATGCCTTCGCCCGGCTTGAGCGAGACTTCGACCGGATTCGGGTAGATGTAGACGCGGCCGCCGGCAGCTTCGACGTCGATGCGCACCGGCACCGTGCGAACGGTCGGGGCGATCAGGTCTTCGTTGCGGATGAGACGGTCAGACGACGCCGGCGGTGCGGCGACGAGCGACGGCGCCTCGGCGCGCGGAGGAGCCGGCATGAACGACGACGGGCGCGGCTTCTCGCCGACGTGCAGCCAGTTCGCGGCCGGACCGCCGCCGGACGTTACGCGCGGACGCGGACGGCGCGCGCGCTTCTTGTCGTCGACGACAGGGGCGGCAGGACGCGGCGCGGCGGCAACCGCGACCGGCTTCGGCGCCGTTTTCGGGGCCAGTTTCGGCTGCGGTTTCACGGCCACGGCCTTCGGTGCGACCTTCGGAGCCGGTGCGGGCTTGACCGCCTTCGGCACCGGTTTCGGGGCCGGCTTCGGCGCCGGTTTGGGCGCCGGTTTGATAAGGGCCTTGACCGCTTTCAGGGCGGTTTTGGCGACGGTTTTGGTTTTCGCGACAGGCTTCGGCGCGGGCTTTGATGCTGCCTTCGTTTTGGCGGCTCGGGCCTTCGGTGCAACAGGCTTTTTCGCGGCCTTTTTCACTGCCGATGCGGCCTTGGGACGTGCCGCCGGACGGCTCGCAGCTCGTTTCGCTACAGCCGTTTTCTTACCCTGCACCTTCGCCATCGATCGCTCTCCCGCCAAAGGGTCAAAAAATGAATGGCGCAGTATAGCGACGGGTCTCAGGTTCCGCTAGAGGCAGGTTGCGATCGCCGAGAATTCGTTTCTACGCACCGATTTCCGCGACCAGAACAGCGGCGAGGTCGTCGGCAATCCGACGGATGAGAGCGCCATCCTCTCCCTCGACCATCACCCGGACGAGGTTTTCGGTGCCGGAGTAGCGGATCAGAATTCGCCCACGCCCCCCGAGGTCCGCCAGCGCGCTAGCAAGCGCCGCGTTGTAGCGGGAGAGCGATTCGAGCGGCGGCTTCGACGCAACCTTCTTGTTCACAAGGAGTTGCGGCATAGGCGTAAAGGTGCGGAGCTGGGAGAACGGCCGTCCGGCCTCGGCGAGCAACTCACCAAAAACAAGCGCTGTGTGGATGCCGTCGCCGGTCGTGTGAACGCTCAGATCGATGATGTGTCCCGACTGCTCGCCGCCGAGGATCGCGTTACGTTCCAGCATCATCTCGAGGACGTACTTGTCGCCCACCTGCGCACGGCAGAGCTCGATCTCGTCCTTCCGCAGTTGTTCCTCGAAGCCGAAATTCGACATCACGGTCGTCACGACGCAACCGCCCCGCAGCTTGCCGTCGCGCTGGAGGCGCTGCGCCCATAAATAGATGATCTCGTCGCCGTCGCGAACCTTGCCGGCGTCGTCGACGAAGATCGCGCGGTCGGCATCGCCGTCGAACGCGACGCCGAAGTCAGCCCCTTTTTCGACCACGACCTTCGCCAATCCCTCGGGATGGAGCGCGCCGGAACCCTCGTTGATGTTCGTCCCGTTCGGCTGATCGTTGATGACCGTCACGTCCGCGCCCGCGCGGCGAAAGGCCTCGGGGCCGATGCGATACGCCGCGCCGTCGCCGGCGTCGAGCACCACGCGCTTCCCGGCGAGGGCATTCGGCTTCACGCCCGCCAGGAGGAACGCCTCATAGCGCTCGATGAGCTCGGACGAATCGGCGAGCGGCGCGTCGGAGATCGTCACTTCCTCGCGCCGCACCGCGCGCATCTCGTCCTCGATCTCTTCCTCGATCGCGTCGGCGAGCTTCATCCCGTCGTGGCCGAAGATCTTCACGCCGTTGTCGCCGAACGGATTGTGCGAGGCGGAGATGGAGAGTCCCGCCGCGGCGTCGGTGGTGTGACAGAGGTACGCGACGGCGGGCGTCGGCACGACGCCGATGAGCACCGCCTCGCCGCCGCCGAATGCGATCCCGGCCGCGAGTGCGCGCGCGATCTCGGGACCCGATTCGCGCGTGTCCATCCCCATCAGCACTTTGCCGCGCTTCAACCGGTGCGCGAGTGCCTCCCCCAGCGCGAACATCGTTCGCGGGTCGAGCGGATATTCATGCGCCTTCCCGCGAATGCCATCGGTGCCAAACAGGACTCTCATGGGGCCTTCTTTTTCGATGTGGTGTCGGTGGTGTCGGTCGGCGGATTGGGGCCGACTTCCGGCAGCACCGGGACCGTGACCTGCGTCGTGAGCGGCTCGATGACGCGGACCAGCGGTGTGTCGGAGACGACCGCCACGCTCTGCGTGAACGTCGCCGTGCGGCCGGTCATGATAATCCGTTCGGTGGCCACCTCAGTGACGTTCCGCACCTGCGACGCCGGCCCCGAAACGAGCGCCTGCTCGGGCAGCATCGTCGGATCGCCGGCCACGAATCCGCCGGGCGGCTGACCGACGAGGAACGGACGGATCGGCACGGCGCGCTGCCGCAACTGCTCGACGCGGAAGTGCACGCGGTTCGGATCGACGGAGACGACTTCGACGTTCGGCGGGACGTTGATCGCCTGCGGCCGCAGCGTGACCTGCGCCTCGCCCGCCTGCACCCAGCGGAGGTCGAGCGTGACCTCGAGGTTCTGCGAGGAGAGCGCGCGCAGATCGGAGCTCCGCCCGCGCAGGCGGACGTTGACGGTGTCGGGGACTTGCGTGGTGATGACCAGCTCGCGCGGCATGCCGACGAGCGAAAGCGGCGCGGCGAACGCCCGCTCGGAGACGCTCTCGCGCCGCGGCGCGGAGACGGCGAACCAGACGACGAACGCGAGGAAGACCGACAGCAGCTTCAACCCGATTCTCGAAATCCACGGCCTCATCGCGGGCCCCCGAAGCGGCCGCGCAACGCCTGCGTGAGCGTGGTCGAATCGAGGTGCTCGACCAGCCGTCCCTCGCGCGCCACGGCGATCGAGCCGTTCTCCTCGGAGATCACGACGACCGTCGCGTCGCTCTCTTCCGTCACGCCGATCGCCGCGCGATGCCGCGTGCCGTGCGCGAGGTGCGGGTCGGCAGAAGTGGTCAGCGGAAGAAACGCGCCGGCGACGACGATGCGGTTGGCGCGCACGATCACCGCGCCGTCATGCAGCGGACCGCCCGGCGTGAAGATGCTGATCAGCAGCTCCGACGTCAACGCGGCATCGAGCGGCTTCGCCCCTTCCTCGTACAACCGCAGCGTCTGCAGACCTTCGACCACGATCAGCGCGCCGATGCGCTTCGAGGCCAGCACCTCGCACGCAGCCACGATCGCCGCGGCGTCGAGCTCGTCGTGGCGATGGCGAAACCACCCCAGCAGCGGATTCGCGCCCATGCGCGCCAGTCCGCGGCGGATCTCGTGCTGGAAGAGCACGATCACCGCGAACGGCAGGTAGAAGAGGATCTGCTTCGAGATCGACTCGAGCGCCTGCAGGTCGAACGCGCGCGCCACGAAGAAGGAGCTCCCGAGGAGGATCAGGCCGATGGTGATCTGCATCGCGCGCGTGCCGCGGATCAGCGCGAGGATGCCGTAGATGATGAAGGAGACGATGACGACGTCGATCAGATCGCGCCAGGTGAACTGCAGGGAGAGGAGGCGATCGAACCAGGTCACATCGCCCCCCTTCTCCCCCGCGTCCGGGGGAGAAGGTGCCGCAGGCGGATGAGGGGGACGGCCCTCACCCGGCGCTGCGCGCCACCCTCTCCCGCAAGCGGGCGAGGGCAACTCATGCCCCGTCCCCGTCGATCGCGCAGAGCACCTTCAGAAAATCGACCGTCTCCTTCACGTCGTGCACGCGGACGATCGCGGCGCCGCCTCGCTTCGCCGCCGCAACCGCGGCGAGCGATCCCGGCATGCGCGACGCGCCCGCGGCGTGTCCGGTCAGCTTGCCGATGAACGACTTGCGCGACGCGCCGATCACGAGCGGCGCGATCGAGGTCAGCTCATGACATCGCGCCAGCAGCTCGAGGTTCTGCTCCGCCGTCTTCGCGAAGCCGATCCCCGGATCGATCAGCACGCGCTCGCGCTCGACGCCTTCGATCCGCTGGCGCAGCTCGCGCGCGACGTCGGCGACGACGTCGTCGTAATCGGTGAACTGCTGCATCGTCGCCGGCTCGCCTCGCATGTGCATGACGATCAGCGGGACTTCGGGGATCCTGCGCATCTCGGGATCGAACGTCAGTCCCGAGACGTCGTTGATCATGTTCGCGCCGACGGCGATCGCCGCCCGCGCCACCTTCGCTTTGCGCGTATCGATCGAGATCGTGACCTCGCTCCGCCTGCGGATGTCGTCGATCACCGGAATGACCCGCTCGATCTCTTCCTCGGCCGACACCACCGCGGCGCCCGGCCGCGTCGACTCGCCGCCGACGTCGATGATCGTCGCGCCGTCGTCGATCATCTGCAGCGCGGCGTGCAGTGCCTTGGTGTGGTCGAAGTGAATGCCGCCGTCGGAGAACGAGTCAGGGGTGACGTTGAGGATCCCCATCACGGCGGGGCGCATCATTCATCCCGTTCGCGCCGGATGCGGGCGCCGAGGGGATTCAGCCGCTCCTCGATGCGCTCGTAGCCGCGGTCGATCTGATGAATGTTGTGGATCACGCTCTCGCCTTTCGCGCAGAGCGCGGCGAGCAGCAGGGCCATGCCGGCGCGGATGTCGGGGCTGGAGATCTCCGCCCCCTGCAGGCGCGGGCCGCCGACGATGATCGCGCGGTGCGGATCGCAGAGGATGATCCGCGCTCCCATCGAGATCAGCTTGTCGGTGAAGAAGAGGCGCGACTCGAACATCTTCTCGAAGATCATCACCGTCCCCTCCGCCTGCGTGGCGATGACGACCATGATCGACAGCAGATCGGCGGGGAAGAGCGGCCACGGGCCGTCGTCGATCTTCGGCACCGCGGCGCCGATGTCGTAACGGACGCGCAGCTCCTGATCGCGCGGCACGCGGATGTTCGGTCCTTCGACGCGGATGTCGAGACCGAGCTTCTCCAGCATGTGCCGAACCGCGTACATGTGATGGGGCACCGCGTCCTCGATCACCAGCTCGCTGCGCGTGACCGCCGCGAGCCCGATGTACGAGCCGACTTCGATGTGATCGCTCGGAATGGTGAAGTCGCCGCCGTGCAGCGTATCCACGCCTTCGATGCGCAGAGTATTCGAGGCGATGCCGTTGATCTTCGCGCCGAGTCCGATCAGGAACTTGCAGAGGTCCTGCACGTGCGGCTCGGCCGCGGCGTTGTAGATCAGCGTGTCGCCCTCGGCGAGCACCGCGGCCATCACCGCGTTCTCGGTCGCGGTGACCGAGGCCTCGTCGAGGAACATGTTCTTGCCGCGCAGCGTCTGCGCGCTCATCCGGTATTCGTAGGCCGAGACCTCGATCTGCGCGCCGAGGCCCTCGAGCGCGAGGAGGTGCGTGTCGACGCGGCGCCGTCCGATCGCGTCGCCGCCCGGCTTGGCGATGAACGCGGAGCCGACGCGCGCGAGCAGCGGTCCCGCGAGGAGGATCGAGGCGCGGATTTTCTTCGACAGCGCCGGATCGGGCGTCGTGCCGCACTCTCCTTTGGCGTGAATGCGCACGATGTTGCGCTCGAGTCGCTCGACACTCGCGCCGAGGCCTTCGAGGATCTCCAGCATGACGCGCACGTCCTGGATGTCCGGGAGGTTGCGCAGCGTGACCGGCTCGTCGGTGAGGAGGCAGGCCGCGAGGATCGGCAGCGCGGCGTTCTTGTTGCCGCCCGGCCGGATCGTCCCCTCGAGACGGCGGCCGCCCTCGACCACGAAGCGTTCCATTGGCATCGAGGGCGGATTCTACAGGTTCACGCGCTTCAACAGCTTCGCGAACCGTGGGTCGGTCCGGATGGAGTCGTAATCGGGCCAGGCGCGGAGCCAGACGACCTCGCCGTCGTGCTGTTCGACCGCCTTCTCCAGCGACGCGAGGGCATGCTCTTTTTCACCAAGCAAGGCATAGACACCCGCCATCTCAGCCGGCTGCAGATGACCGAGCTCGAGACGCTTGCGGAAGAACCCATCGAGTCCCGCGGAGCCGTAGGCGTCGCGATACGCGGCGAGCGTTTGCGCGTCATCGCCGGAGAGCCTTCGCCATTCGAGGTACTCGGCGAAAGCGGCGTCCGGCTGCCGGTCGTAGCGCAGAACATGCCCGAGGATCTCGTGCGCGGGAGGAAAGTTGCGGTCGAATTCGATCGTCTTCCGCAGCTGCGCAATTGCCTGCCGCCGATCGCCCGCTTCGAAGTACGTGAAGCCGAGGATCGTGTTGATGATGAGCGAGAGCGGCTCGAGCCGCTGCGCCCGCACGAGCTCCGCGAGCGCTTCGCGGAAGCGGCGGTGCGCGGCGAGCTGCACGCCGAGGCGGTGATGCGTGATCGCGTCGTTCGGATTCAGCGCCAGCGCCTTTCGATATTCACGTTCGGCGGCCGTCCAGTTCCATTCGAAGTAGCTCGCCACCGCCGCCGCCGACGTGTGCGCCCCGGGCAGCGTGTCGTCGAGCTCCAGCGCGCGCGCCGCCGCGGCCTTCGCTGACGGATAGACCTCCATCGGCGCGACCTGACCGTATGCCGGAAGCTGGACGTATGCATCGGCCAGTCCGCTGTACGCGGGCGCGTAATTCGGATCGAGCGCGATCGCCTTCTGAAATCGGTCGACACTCTTCCGCAGCCCTTCGCCGGTGCGCTTCTCCAGAAAGTAGCGGCCCTCGAGATACGACCGGTGCGCCTCGGGATTCGGGGCACGAGCCGGTCGTCCGCCCGTGGCAAGAAGAAGCAAGGCGAGGAGAACAAACGAGAAGAGCGGACGTCTCGTCCGCTCATTCACCACCCGCACATCCGCCGCAAACCGGTATCCCCTTCGCGGAATCGTCAGGATGTACTCCCCCTCGCCGAGCGCCTTCCGCAGCGTGTAAATGTTCTGCGTGAGGTTGGCCTCCTCGACAAACGTGTCAGGCCAGAGCCTCTTCATCAGCTCCTCTTTTTTCACGACCTCACCGCGACGCTCCACGAGCACGAGCAGCGTGTCGACCGCCTTCTGCTTCACCGGCACCGCATCCCCGCCGCGCAGGAGGAGGCGATTCACGGCGTCGAGGCGGAACGGCCCGAATTCGTACAAGTGGTTCATTTCCATACGGTTGAGAATCGGTTGAGAAACAAAAGAGGATCTCCGCAAATCCATCTGCCGAGCGTGCCCGTCATTCCGCCGAATTCAAATTGAAAGGAACGACGCCATGCTCTCCTTCCGTCTCTCTCTTGTGATCCTCATGATCGCCCCCACGCTCCTGGCCCAGGACTACAACAAATACGAGGTCTACGGCGGCTACTCGCGCATGCGCGAGAAGTCGAACATCGAGTCCTTCAGCTTCACCGATCCGAGCGGCGCCACGACTCCGGTCACGGATCTCTGCAGCACCCAGACCGGAGAAATACTCGGACCGAATTCGCAGCAGTTCTTCTGCAAACGCCGCAACTTCAGCGGCTTCGACGTCTCCGTGACCTACAACCTCAGCCGCTACTTCGGCATTACAGGAGACATTACGCGCCATTCGAAGGATCAGACGTTCGTCGACGACTTCGGCGGCATCATTCAGACGATCGGCACCCGGGAGCACATCACCAGCGTCCTCGCCGGCGTGCGGGTGAAGGACAACGGTCCCGCCGCGCGCTTCAAGCCGTTCGGGCACGCGCTGATCGGCACGGCGCGATATAGCGACCGGCAGTCGCAGACGATCGACGCGTTTCCGGAGTTCAACTACGTGGCAAACGATCGGGAGTCGAGCCTGGCCCTGAAAATCGGCGGCGGATTGGACATTCGCGTCACGCCGCGAGTCGATCTGCGGGTCATCGAAGTCGATTACAACCCGCTTTACGCGAAGGACCGGCATTACAAGAACATCTCAGGACCGTTCACGTTCGACGTCAAAGGAAAGACGGCCCGGAACTTCACGATCGGATTCGGCGTGGTGGTACATTGATCACGCATGCTCGTCGCCCCCCTCGGATCCGGAAGCGCCGGCAATTGTTTCTACTTCGAGAGCGACGGCACCTCCATCCTGGTCGACGCCGGCCTCGGTCCGCGGGAAACGAAAAAACGGCTCGCGCTCCTCGGCCTCTCCATCGAGAGCATCTCCGGCCTCGTCATCACGCACGAGCACTCCGACCACATCCACGGAGCGGAGCGGATCGCCCGCAAGCACGACATCCCGATCTACTGCTCGCGCGGGACGGCCATCGCCGGCGGCTTCGATTTCGACGAGACGCCGGTGATCGTGTTCGAGAACAATTCGACGTTCCAGATCGGCGAGTTGAACGTCCATGCGCGCAAGACGATCCACGACGCCGCCGATTCATCCTGCTTCGTGATCGAGTCGCGCGACGGCTCCCGCGCCGGCATCGCCAGCGACCTCGGATACGTGAACGACGAGGTGCGCAAACACCTCACCGATTGCGACGGCCTCTTCTTCGAGTCGAACCACGACCTCGACATGCTCCGCACCGGCACGTATCCGTGGAACCTCAAGCGCCGCATCATGTCGCGCTACGGACACCTCTCGAACGACGACGCCATCACCGCCATCGAACGGATGCTCGGCCCCGCCACGCGCACGCTCTGCCTGATCCATCTCTCGCAGAAGAACAACAACGAGACGATCGTGCGCGACATGGCCACGCGCCTGTTGCGACGGACCGGCGCGCCGATCGAGCTGGCCGTGGCCAAGCAGTACGAGCCGACGGGGATCTTCAGTCTGTCGCGGACGCCCACTCCGTCGCCACCGGGACAGATGTCGCTGTTCTGACTCTATTGTTTGACACTAGGGCGCGTACGTCAGCCAGAGGTAGTGCAGCTTCGCGTCCTCCGGAACCTTGCGGAAGTGCAGCAGCCACGACGTGCCGCGCGATCCGAGGGAGAGAAACGGCTTCTCGATGCCGGTCGCAACGTCTGTTGTTTCGGTGAGCGGCTCGAGCGTGGGCGTGTAGGTGCGCAGCTGGACGTCGCTGTAGCGCGTTCTCCAGGCCACGGCAATCTCGTCCGACGTGTTCTTCGCCAGGCGCAGGGAGCCGGGCTCCGCGGAACGCGTGACCGTGATGAGCGGTCCGCCGACGGCGCGCAGCAGCACGTCGTGCTCCGGCGTGGTGGCGGCGACGACAACCTGCTCGTTCCGTCCGATCACGAGCAACGGATCGTCCACCGCAAGGTCATCGAACACGATGAGCGGCTCGCCGGTGCGCTTGCCGTTTCGGTCGAACTGCGCGACGTAGACGGTCGGGTGATGGTTGTGCATCTCCGACCACGCGAGAGAGATGCCGTTCCGTGTGCCGGCGGCGGCCACCGCGCGTGGGAGCGCGAGCTCCCAGACTTTCTCCAGCCTGACCGGCGCGCCCTCCGGCGTCCCCTCGACCGTGATGCGCCGCGTGGAGAATGAAAACGATCGTGCCTCCTCCCGCCAGACCGCATCGATCTCGCCCGACGTGGTGCGGACGAGCGTGCCCCACGTACCGAGCTCGAAGGCGTTGGAGACCTGCGCCGGCTCGGTCACGCGGCCGCGATTCCATCGCTGTACGAGCAACTGATTTCCGGCCCGCGCGCGGCGGCAGCCGATGAGCAGCAGGGCCTCGTCCTCGCTCGTCCAGATCGCCGCGCCCCATCGCGAGAAGATCCGTTCCTGGTCTGCCGGGGGAAGATCGAAGACCGGCACGACGCCCGATTCCGGTGCTCCCTCCGCCGAGAAACTCTGGGCAAAGCAGGAGCCGACCGGTCCGGGAAGGCTCTCGCACCAGAACGCGAGCCGGCGTCCCTGCGCCGACAACGCAACGGACTCGATCACGGCGTCGGCCGTGACGACGTTTGCGGTTCGTGTCGTGAGTGTGACCGGTTTGCGCTCGCCGATCAGGTAAGGGATCTGCGACGATGCAAGCAACAGGAGAGCGAATGAGATCGGCACGTCTATGGGACGGCACACGCGCGTTCTACGTTGCTCTGGCTCTCACCGCGGTTTTCACCACGACGTTCGCGCGCGGCGGCGAAGCGACCGCGGTGGTCACCGGATTCGTGACGTCGAATGGCGCGCCTCTGGCGCACATGCGCGTAGCCTCCGATGAGATAGAGACGGTGACCGACGAGCGCGGCGAGTACCGCCTCCTCGTCACGCCGGGCCGCCGATTCGTACGCGTGGGCACTTCGAAGCGGGTGTTCGATATCGGAGCGGGAGAGACGGCGCGATTCGACTTCGGCATGCAGGTCAGTAGTGAGCTCGACGCGATCCCGCGGAAGACCGACGATCCCGAACATGCGATGGTCGACCTGCGTCTTTCCGCGGACGAGATGGCATTCCTGCCGCTGGGCCGGACGCTCAGCTCCATCGCCGAGCTCCTCCCTGCTGCACTGCAGCCGGGCAGTACGGTATTTGTCGACGGCGTGCCGCTCCCGCTGTACGCCGTCCAATCGCCGATCGACTTTCAGGGCTCGGTCAACATCCTGACCATCGCCAGGCCGGTCGAATTCGGACATGCCATCGGCGGCGTGTTGCTGGCGACGACACCGGTGCGGTCCGGCACGCACGCGAGCGTCTTCGCGTACTGGCAGCCGAAGACGTCGACTACAAACCTCTTCGGCACACAGCGCAGCCGGCACTGGGACGCCGGCTTCACACTCATCCGCCCGCTGACCGAACGCCTCTGGCTCTTCGCCGGATACGGCCGGCTCACCGACGACACCGAGTTCCTCGGCCCCGGCACGCAGCGCTTTCGCAGCTCGACCAACGCGCTCATCGCGAAGCTCGATCTCACCGCCACACCGTCCGTGAAAGTGATCGCCGAAGGCTTCGGCGATCCGGGAAAGACGACGTTCGATTCCAGCGATTTCACCCCCGGCGTCTTCCACACGGGCTCCGCGTCAGGGTCGCTGCGCGCGTTCGGCGCCGGCTCGCGTTGGGTAAGCGAGGGCGGCGTATCGCATTCATCGCTGACCAACCTCTCGTTTTTCTCGCCTCACGTCACGCGCGCTCACGCGGACGTTCAGCGCCTCCTCGGTGCGCACGTGCTGCGCTTCGGCGCCGAATCGTCGCGGACGAGCGGGCAACTGCGTCCGACCGGCATCGTGATGCCGTTCCATCTGAGCGAGACGAACAGCGCTTTCTACGCCGCTGACACCTGGCATCCGTCCGACAACCTCGTCATCAACGCCGGCGTGCGGCACGAAGAGAGCTGGCTGCCGCGAACCGCGGTCATCTGGCAAGCGGCGCCGAAGCTCCGCCTCTTCACGACCTGGGGGCGCTACGCCGACGACCCGCCGTTCGGCTCGACGAACCTGCCGCTCGAGATGAGCGAGGCCTCCGCCGGCGTTGAGCTGTCGCACTACCTCGTCACCGGGAGCGCGCGCCTCCTTCGCCGCACGATCGAGGGTCAGACGTTGAACGGCGTCCTGCTCGAGGCCCACCAACGCGTCGCCTTCGGCCGCTTCAACGTCTTCTACCTCTTCTCCGACAGGGAGCACCGTCATCAACTGACCGCCAGCTGCGGCGTCCCCTTCGGCAGGTTCGACTTCGGCACGATCATCCGCTGGTCGTCCGGCGACTTCCGCACCGACATTCACCTCGGCGTTCCGATTGACAAAGTGTCGCTGGTCGCTGATGTGATGAACGTGGTCAACGGAGATGCGCGCGCCGTCCGCTTCGGGATTCGAGGTGCGTTGTGATGCGCCGGCTCGTGCTCATCGTCGCCTTGTTGATGGTTGCAACTGACGATCACCGGCCAGCTCGCGGGCGATCCGGCGACGCTGCATTACGACTTAGGATCGAAGCCCGTCGGCAGCATCGCCGAGTCGCTGCGCGCGCTCGCATTCGTGCGCGACACGACCATCGACGCGACCGTTTCGCATCAGGAGCAGAGGCAGGGTTCGTGGTCGAATGCAATCGGCAATCGCGCGCGCCTCGATCTCGCGCGCGACCTCGGCGCGCATCTCGTTCGCGCGGGCATCGAGCGCGAGCAGATGCACGAGCCGCTCTCGCATTCGCGCTACACGGCCACGTACGTCACCGACATGTGGCAGCCCGATCCCCGGCTCACGATCAACGCGGGAGTGCGCGCCGAAGAAGTGGAGTCGGACGTTCCGCCGAACGGAATCATTTTCCTGCATCACTTCGACGAGCGCGTCGTCTCGCCGCGCGGCTCGATCGTCTGGATGTGGAGACCGAGCGTTCGCGTCTTCGGTACGTTCGCGAACACGGCCGACGACATGCCGCTGGGGCTCAATGCGACGTACATCTTCCCGCCCGATCACGACGACGAAACGACCGTCGGCATCGAGCGCATCGGCGGCCTCGGCTTCGACTTCGGCCTCGGCGGAGAATTGCGTTTGATCCACCGGCGCCACGAAAACGCCGCGCTCCTCACGTCGACGCTGATCACCCGCACCGGCACGCACGTTCGCGCGAGCTACGTCTACACCTCCACCGACACGAACGCGTTCGACCCGTTCCTCATCGCGGCGCGCCGCCGCCACAACGTCATCGCGCAATGGAGCCGCCCCTTCGGCCAGCGCTTCACCGCCGGCGCAATCGCGCAGTGGATGTCGTCCGCCCCGATCAGCACCACGCGCCTCCCGGCCTACTTCTCCGCCGACGTCCACGCCGGCGTACGCGTGTCGAAAGCCGAGCTCGTCGTCGACGTCTTCAACGGCTTCGGCAACCAGTCGCCGCTGCTCAACCCCGAGTTCACGTTCGACCCGTTTTACACCGTATCGGCGTGGCAGGCGCCGCGTTCAATCCGGTTCGGCGTGCGGGTGGCGCTATGATCGCCCCATGAAAGCAACCGTCATCGTCGAGCTCAAACCCTCCGTCCTCGATCCTCAGGGGAAGGCCATTCAGCATTCGCTGAGCTCGCTCGGTTTCGGGGGGGTGGAAGATGTGCGGGTCGGGAAGCTGTTTCGAATTGTGCTTGCGGACAGTGGGCAGAATCGAGACCACATCGAATCGCAGCTTCGACAAATGTGTGAGAGGCTCCTCGCGAATACTGTCATCGAACATTTCTCCTACACACTCGAGGAGTAGTATCGCCGGTCTCGTTCTGCTCACTTGCTCCGCGGCTGCCTCCCTCTTCGCGCAGCCGAAGCCCCTCACACCCGTTCCCACACACGATCAGAAAGTCATCCGCCGCTGGTCCGTCGAAGGCGACCCGCACGGTGTCGCGATCGGGCGCGACGGCACGCTCTACGTCGGACTGGCTCAGCCGCAGGCGGTGATCGCCGTCGATCCCAAAACCGGCGCGATCAAGAACCGGCTGGTGCTCGACTCCGCCGAGATCGCCTCGACGAAAGAGCTCGTCACCGTCCGCGCCAGCGCCGATCGCAACCTTCTCTACATCGCGAACGGCAGCGACGAGAGCGCCACGATCCTCGAGCTCCCCGACTTCAAGATCGTCCGCGAGATCACGATCGAAGGCGAGCCGATCCGCGACGCGCTTCCCGATCCGACCGGCCGCTTCCTCTTTCTCCTCGGGCGCCGCGTGCACGTCTACGACGCGCGCGGCGAGAAGGAGCTGAAGACGATCCCCTTCGCCGATCCGATGGCCATGGCCGTGACGTCGAACGGCTCGACGCTCGCGGTCATCGGCCCGGAAGACTTCGGCAACGTGAAGGCGACGGCGGTCGCGCTGTACGACACCGCAACATTCAACGAGCTGACGCGCGATCCGATGCAGACCGACAAGGTGATCGAGTCGGCGCTCTTCGCGGCGAACGATCGCGCGCTGATCGCGTTGAGCCGCGACAGGTTGTTCGAAAAGCCGCTGGTGACGAAATCGGCGAAGCAGATGAGCAGCAACGGCGACGGCCGGATGCGCATCTCCATCGACTTCGGCGATCTGGTCAGCAGCGAGCGAATCTGTCTCCCCGAGGGGAGCGGTCCGCAGATCGCGGCGCTCGCATCGGCTGAGCTGCTGCTCTACGCCGAGCGGCGCTGCACCGCGAGCGGCGGCGTGTTCACCGCCTCGAGCCGCAAGGTCATGCCCGCATCGCTGTACGGCGTGAACGCATACGCGGTGGCCTTCGATCGCGACGCCAACGCGCTGGTCGTCACCGACCGCGCGGGCTACCTTACAATCTACAAAGTCCCGAGAGCAGCGAGCGCGAAATGAACTATGCCGCTTGTCATTCTGAGCCGCGCAGACGGCGAAGAACCCGTAGATTCGGACGCCGGTCGTGCGTTGCGACGGATCCTTCGGCGTCTTCGCGCCTCAGGATGACACCACACGGAGCAGTGAGCGCGAAATGAAATTCGGAATCGTCATCCTCCCCGGCTCGAACTGCGATCACGATGCCCTGCACGTGACGAAGAACGTCCTCGGCGCGGAGGCCGAAGTCCTCTGGCACAAGGACACCGACCTCAAGGGCGCCGACTGCGTGATCATCCCGGGCGGCTTCGCGTACGGCGATTACCTGCGCGCCGGCGCTCTCGCGAAGTTCGCGCCGATCATGGAGCCGATCAAGCGCCACGCGGCCGCGGGAGGACTGGTCTTCGGCATCTGCAACGGCTTCCAGGTGCTGACCGAGGTCGGCCTGCTGCCGGGCGCACTGATGCGCAACCAGCATCTCCGCTTCCTCGGACGCGACGTCGTGGTGCGAGCGGAGGAGACAGACACGCCGTTCACCTCCGAATTGCAGCGCGGACAACTGATGCGCGTACCGATCGCACACGGTGAAGGAAACTACTTCGCCGACGACGCGCTGCTCGATGAGCTCGAGCGCAACCGCCAGGTGATCTTCCGCTATTGCGATGCCGAGGGGCGCATGACCGGCGAGTCGAACCCGAACGGCTCCGCGCGCAACATCGCCGGCATCTGCAACGCGGGCCGCAACGTCCTCGGCATGATGCCGCACCCGGAGCGCTGTTCCGAGGAGCTCCTCGGCAACGCCGACGGGCTGGGCGTGTTCAAGTCGATCGTCGCGCCGGCCCGGCCGGCAGCGTTGGATGCTCCGCCTTACGGCACACGCACGGCCGTGTCCACTGTCTAGGCTTCGAGCGGCGCAACGCGCCTGAGATTGTGGGATGGCCGTCAGAAAAAACATCGGGCGCTGATCCTGAAGGAGCATTGGGCAGCCAACGCAGCCGGCCGGGCCGGCCGTATCATGGCTTCTTCTATCCATGATCGGCACTCGGCTCGGGAACCGGTACGAGGTCCTGCGCGAGATCGGACGCGGCGGCATGGGGGTGGTTTACGCCGCGCGCGATCCGATGCTCGACCGCGAGGTGGCGGTGAAGCTGCTCGCCCCCGCCGCGCTCACGCCCGAATCGGAAGCGCGATTCCGGTCCGAGGCACGGATCGTCGCGGCGATGGACCATCCGGCCATCGTCTCCGTCTACGACGTAGGCGAGCATGACGGCGCGCTCTTCCTCGTGCTGCCGCTGGTGAAGGGCGCGAACCTCCGGCGCTTTCTCGAACAGAAGCTCCTCACCGACACCGACATCGTGGAGATCGGGATTCAGGTCGCCGACGCGCTCGAGCACAGCCACTCCCTCGGCGTCGTGCACCGCGACATCAAGCCGGAGAACATCATCGTGGCGCGCGACGGGAACGGCCCTCCGCGCGTGCGCCTCACCGACTTCGGCCTCGCGCTTTCCTCGCAGCAGCAACGGCAGACGCGCAGCGGGTCGATCGTCGGCAGCATGTCGTATCTCACTCCCGAGCAGATCAGCCGCCGCGACATCGACGCGCGCTCCGACATCTATTCGCTCGGCACCGTGCTCTTCGAATGCTTCACCGGCTCGCTGCCGTTCGACGCGCACTTCCCCGCCATCCTCTGGAGCATCGAGCACGACGCTCCGCGCCAGCTCTCGGCGGTCCGTCCCGACCTCCCACCCGTACTCGCGTCGCTGATCATGAGCTGCCTGGCGAAGTCGCCGGCCGATCGCCCGCAGAGCGCGAGCGAGATCGTCAACACGCTTCGCTCGATCGATCTGCAGTCGACGACGGCCAACGAGCGGCTTCCGTCGCTCAACCAACGCGCCGCCGCTCCGATCCCCTCGGTCATGGAGGCCCCAACCGTCGGCCGCGAGGAGCCGCTGCGCATCGTCCGCAATCGACTCGATCGCGCCATCGACGGCGACGGACAGCTCGTAGTGATCGGCGGCGCGGCGGGCGTCGGAAAGACACGGCTGGTCGAAGAACTGCGGCGCGAGGCGCAGCACCGCAACGTGCGCGTCCTCGGCGGACGCTTCTCCGACACCGGCGTCCCGTACCAGGCGTACTGCGAAGCGATCGAGGAGTACTTCGTGAAATCGAGCGCCGGCGACGTCACGCCGCTCGCCGATCTGGCGCGCGATCTGGCCGCGCTGTTCCCTTCGCTCAACGACGTCGCCGCGTTGCGCGCGCTCCTCCCCGCCTCCGAGCCGCCGCATGCTCCCACCGACCGCGCCGGCATCTTCGAACAGCTCAGCCGCGCGTTCGTGCGCCTCGCGGGCGGCAAGCCGCTGCTGCTCGTTCTCGAAGAAACACACGACGCCGACGTCTCGCTCGAGGCGCTGCAGTTTCTCTTCCGCCGCTTCCGCCCTCATCCGATCATGGTCGTGGCGACGTTTCGATCGGACGACGCGGGGAAAGGGCACCCGGTCCGGACGCTGATCCAGAACCTGCGCGGCGATCCGAACTTCGTCCCGCTCGATCTCGCGCCGCTGTCATTCGAGGCCACGCACGAGCTCATCGTTCACCTGCTGCGCAGCCGCCACGTCGACGACCACGTGATCGCGCGGATCTGGGAGAGCGCGGAAGGAAATCCGCTCTTCACGATGGAGCTGGTGAAGGCGATGCTGGAGAGCGGCATGATCTTCATGGCCGCGGGCGTGTGGCAGCTCTCGCGGCGCCGCGAGTGGGAAGAGCTGCCCGCGACGATCCAGGAGACCGTGGCTCGCCGCATCGAGCGATTGCCCGAACAGGACCGGCGCCTGCTGTCGACCGCGTCGATCCTCGGACGCCGCTTCGATCTCGCCGATCTCGAGCTGCTCCTCGAAGACTCCGTCGATCTAGACGCCACGGTGCAGACGCTGCTCGACTCCGGAATCATCAACGAGGAGCGCGAAGCGCGCGGCGACGTCTACAGCTTCGCCGGCGCCGCGATGCGCGACGTCCTCTACACCTCCCTTCCACGACGCCGCAGAAGGACGCTGCACCTCCGCTACGCGACGGAGCTGGAGAGGCGCTCGTCGCGTTCCGATCGCGTCGTGCCGGAGCTGTTGCATCACTTCGCCAACGCCGACGCGCGGGAAAAAGTCTTCGAATACGGCCTGCCGCTGGCGCAGCGCTATCTGGCAAACGTCAGCGCCGAAGACGCCATGCGCATCGCGCGCATCGTGCTCGACATGGTGGATGAGGAGAGCCGCGACGAACGGCTGGTGGCGGGCGAAGCGAAGTGCATCATCGCCGCCGCGCAACGAATCCTCGGGCACACCGACGCCGCGCTGCTGAGCGCGAGCGAAGCGTTCGCGCTGTTCGAGGGAGAACACGTGGCGGCCGCCGCACGAGCGGCGCGCATCGCCGCGGAGACCGCGTGGGAGCGGCGGCGACTCGACGAGGCGCGGCACTGGGTCGAGCGCGGCATCGTCGCGGGACGCGCCGCCGGCGATCGCGACGATCTCCGCAAGCTGCTCTGGCTCTCCGCGACGATCGCGAACGTGCGCGGCGATCACGCCACCGCGCAGCAGCGGCTGGAGGAAGCCGAGGCGCTCGGTCCGGCGGAGACCGAGTCGGCGCGATCGAGCGGACCGGTGCCCGGAGTCCTGCACATCGCGCTCAACAGCGATCTCATGACGCTCGACCCCGCGCTCTCCATCACCATCGCCCAGGCCGAGATCATGCCGGAGATCTTCGACACGCTCACACGCGCCACCGACGCCGCACGCATCGAGCCGTGGCTGGCCGAGAGTCTCGAGGCGGCGGACGGCGGACGGCGGTACGACGTTCGTCTGCGCGAAGGAGTGACGTTCCACGATGGCTCGCCGGTCACGTCCACCGACGTCCGCTATTCGTTCGAGCGCCTGCTCCGATCGGAGACCGGCGTACGACGCGCGGTGCTCTCCTCCATCGCCGGCGCGTCACGCGTCCTCGCCGGAAGCGGCGAGGCGCTGGAAGGCTTTCAGATCCGATCGGAGCTCGAGTTCTCGATTCTGCTGGAGAAGCCGGTGGCCTTCTTTCCCGCCCTCCTGACAAACACCGCGACGTCGATCATTCCGGCGCACTCGACCCCCTCCGCGAATTCGTGGCGCGACGGCTGCCTCGGCAGCGGCCCGTTCCGCCTGGTGCGATTCGAGCCCGGGAACCGCGTCGAGCTGGAGGCCAATCCGTTTTACTGGCAGCGCGGACTGCCTCGCTGCGAGAAGCTCGTCTTCTCGCTCAGCGTCATGCCGGAGCAGATGCGCGACGGCTTCCTGCGCGGACGCTATTCGGTCGTGCGCGATCTGTATCCGGCCGACGTCGAAGCGCTGCGCAGCGATCCGCGCTACGCGCCGAATTACCGCGAGGTGCCGCTCCTCTCGACGTACTACCTCGCGATCAACGGCCATCGCGGTCCATTGACCGACGAGGCGCTGCGGCGCGAGCTGGTGAAGGGCATCGACGTCGACGACCTCGTCACACGCCATGTCGGACGGGAAGGAATCCGCGCCCTGAGCTTCACCCCGCCCGGCCTTCTGGGACACGATCCGGACGGGACCGTCGTGGACCCCGACGAGAGCACGTCGCGCATCTCGCCCGAGCCGCTGGCCCACCTCACGGCGATGCTCAATTCCGCCTACCAGGGGCCGTACGCCGGCTTCGCACAGGAACTGCTGGCCCGGCTCGAGGTGCACGGCTTCCCCGTTCGCGTGATCGACTCCCGTTCCGAGAATTTCTCCAATCAGGCCGCCTCCCTCGCCACCGCCGACCTCCTGCTGACGCGATGGATCGCCGACTATCCCGACGGCCACGATTTCGTCGGCCTCTTTCATTCGCGCACCGGCATCATCGGCAAGCTCTGCGGACGCGACGACGTGGATGCATTGATCGATCGCGGCGAGGTGGAGCTCGATCCCGCGCAGCGGCACGAGATCTACCGCGAGATCTTCGCCATCCTCCGCCGCCACACGCTCCTGCTGCCGCTCTTCCACGAGCAGGCCTACCGCTTCGCGCGCCCCGACGTCGACGGCTTCGAGCTCAGCTTCACCGCGCCGACGGTGGCGTACGAGAAGCTGGCGATCAGGATGTGATCTTCAGTAGCGCAACGTGCGCGGCACCGCCGGCTTCCCCGGCGGCTTCAACGGAATCGGCGCGCTGAACTGCAGCACACCGTTCGCGTGCGACCAGGTGCCGTCGGCGCAACGCGACGTCGTCGGCAGCGGACGATGCTCCTTGATGGCGAAGACGCGCGCGGTGGCGTCGCGCTCGAAGTCGTAGACGCGGACGCGTTGCTCGTCGACGCCGTTCGGGCCGGGGCCGAACGTGCGCAGCATGCTCCAGCGCGCAATCTCGGCGCGGCGCGTGATGGCATCGGCGTCGACGCCGCAGTTGCGCATCGCGGCGAATTCTTCCGCCGTCGTCCGGCCGCGATTCAGGAAATCCGCCACCGACGCATCGAGGTACGCGGAGAAGATCACGGCCGGGACGCCGTTCTTCCGCCAGTGCGTCTCCGTCCAGTACCACCACGACCACGTCCGCGCCTGGTTCGCGGCAAGCAGCGCGTGCCGCGCGTCGAATTCGTCGACCTCCCGCCACCACGCGGGGAGCGGCGGCGGCAACTTGCGCGCGGCGCCGTTGGCGAGCCGGCTGATCGAAAGCGCGACCGAGATGTTCCACGGCTCGCCGCGCCGCCACATCGGCCGCGCCAGCGCTTCCAGGGCCCGGATGTCCTCCCATGCCGCCGCGTCGCCGTCGCGGCCCCGCAGCAAGGCGTCCGCGGCGATGATGCGCGCCAGCAGGCTGTGGCCGCTTGCGCTCGGCGTCGGCGGGTTGTCCGCGTACACGTCCTCGCTCCAGTCGATCCGCGACGCCATCCCGTTGATGAAGCGGACGATCGACGCGATCGCCGGACGTCTCTCCGCGAGGAACGCCGCGAGCTCCGGCGGTGGCACGTCGACGCCGTCATCCGGCTTCTGCATCTGCGCCAGGACGTAATCGAGGAGCTGCTTCTGCAACTCCTTGCTCATGAGGTCGACCGTGACTTCCTCGCCTCGCCCTCCGAGCTGCACGCCGGCCGCGCTCGCGAGCTGCACGAACGCCTTCGCCTCCGCCGTCGTCTTGCGCATCGGATATCGCTTCGGCACCTCGCGAATGACACCCAGTCCGCCTGGCCACGGCGCCTTGACCGCCTCAGTCACCGCGACACGCGCCGCAGCTGTGACCAGGATCCAGAACAGGAGAATCGTGGCGACGATGAGTGCGATGAGGCGCAATGGTCAGCTCATCGCTGATAGGCCAGCGGATACTTGATCCCCGGATCGGGCACCGCGATGTCCCTGCTGAACTTCAATCCGAGGGCGCTCACCGACCACGTGCCGTCGGAGCAACGCGTCGCCGCCGACGGCGTTTCACCGCGGCGCATGGCGAGGATCTTGTCGGTCGCTTCAAGCTCCGCGCGGAAGCGGCCGAAGCGCTGCCAGGCGCCGGTGAGGTTCGGCACCGCGACCCGCGCGAGGACGTTCCACGATGCGATGTCCATCGTCTGCACCGGCGAGAGGTCGCAGCTCTTCGCGGTGGTGAGGTCGGTCGTCCAGTGGCGCATCGTCTCCACCGCATCGAGCGCGCAGGCATCGAAGAACGGCCGCTGCGCCGCCGGTCGCGGCGCGTTGTTGATCATCCACGCCTCGGCCTGATACGACGCCGCGAAATTGTGGTCGTAGTCGAACGACTGCACTTCGTGGAACCAGGGCGGCACCGGCAGCGGCATCTTCGCGGCCGACGCGTTCACCATCCGCGTCCCGGCGAGCGCGATCAACTGCGAGATCAGCTCCGGCCGGTTCCAGAGCTCGCGATCGAGCAGCCAGATCGCGTGCAGGTCATCCCACGCCGTCGCGTCGTGATTTGCCGCCTTCGCCAATGCGCGCGCGGTGAAGAGTTTCGTCAGCGTCATCTGTCCGAGGAGGTTCGGGAGCGGCGCGTCGTGTCCGAGCTTGAAGTGCTGCACCCAGCGGATCGGGCCCGCGGCGACGACGTGATCGCGAATCGCGTTCAGCTGCGCGTCGTGCTGTGCGAGATATGCCGCGACCTTCGCCGGCGGTGGCTGGAATTGATCGCCGACTCGCTCGAGCTCGGCGCGGAAGTACTTGTTGAGTGGCTCCTTGATCACGTCGTAGTCGGCGCTCGTCTCCTTGACCAGCGGCGCGGTGCTGACGCCGAGGCTGGAGGTGAGCTTCGTGAGCGCCGTCGCCGCGGCGTTCGTCTCCATGTCGGGATACCGCTGCGCAACGTCGGCGAGCGTGCCGAGGTTGTCCGGCCAGGCGCGCGCGATGTAGCGCTGCTTCATGCCGGCGACCGCCAGCCAGACGCCGCCGTATGCGCACACGACGAACAGCACGATTCCGATCAACACTCTTTTCATGAATGACCTCAATTATAGAATCCGCGGATCATGGCTAACGAAATCGACGCCCTGCTTCAGGAAAACCGCGAATTTCCACCGTCCGATGCATTTCGGAAGCAGGCCAACGTCAGTGATGCAGCCGTCTACTCGAAGACGGCGCAGGACCGCGAAGGTTTCTGGGCGAACTGGGCCGAACAGCTCGACTGGCAGACGAAGTGGGACAAGGTCCTCGACTGGAATCCGCCGTACGCGAAGTGGTTCGTCGGCGGAAAACTGAATGCGTCGTACAACTGCCTCGACCGTCATCTCGCCACGCGCGGCGACAAGACGGCGATCATCTGGGAAGGCGAGCCGGGCGAAGTGCGGCGCTTCACCTATCGCGAGCTGCACGCCGAAGTTTCGAAGTTCGCGAACGTCCTCAAATCCCTCGGCGTCGAGACCGGCGATCGCGTGGCGATCTATCTGCCGCTGATCCCCGAGGCGGTCGTCGCCATGCTCGCCTGCGCCCGCGTCGGCGCGGCCCACTCTGTCGTCTTCGGCGGCTTCTCCGCCGAGGCGCTGCGCGATCGCATCCAGGACGCGCAGGCAAAGATCCTCATCACCGCCACGAGCGGCTACCGGCGCGGCAATCTCGTCCCGCTGAAGAAGACCGCGGACAGCGCGGCCGATGAGTGCCCGTCGATCGAACATGTCGTCGTGATCATGCGCCGCGCCGCGGCGGATGAACTGGAAGACACGCTGACGATGCATCCGGAGCGCGACCGCTGGTATCACGAGCTGATGTCGACCGCCTCCGCCGAGTGCGAGCCGGCGTGGGTCGATTCGGAGCAGCTGCTCTACACGCTCTACACCTCCGGAACGACGGGAAAACCGAAGGGCATCATCCACACCACCGGCGGCTATCTCACGCAGTGCTATGCGACGTGCAAATGGGTCTTCGACCTGAAGGACTCCGACGTCTACTGGTGCACCGCGGACATCGGCTGGGTGACCGGACACTCGTACGTCGTCTACGGGCCGCTGGCGTGCGGCGCGACGGTGATGATCTACGAGGGCGCGCCCGACTGGCCGAAGAAGGACCGCTTCTGGGACATCATCGAGCGGCACAAGGTCTCGATCTTCTACACCGCGCCGACCGCGATCCGCGCGTTCATGAAGTGGGGCGAGGAGCTGCCGAAGGCTCATGACATGTCATCGCTCCGCCTCCTCGGATCGGTCGGTGAGCCGATCAATCCCGAGGCCTGGATGTGGTACCACCGCAACATCGGCGGCGAGCGCTGTCCGATCGTCGACACCTGGTGGCAGACCGAGACCGGCGCGATCCTCATCACGCCGCTCCCCGGCATCGTCCCGACGAAGCCCGGCTCCGCGACGAAAGCGTTTCCCGGCATCGACGCGCAGATCCTCAACGAGAACGGCGACCCGGTCGACGTCGGCGGCGGCTATCTCGCCATCACATCGCCCTGGCCGTCGATGCTGCGCGGCATCTGGAACGATCCCGAGCGCTACGTGCAGCAGTACTGGTCGAAGTGGGACGGCATCTACTTCACCGGCGACGGCGCGAAACGCGACGAAGACGGCTACTTCTGGCTCCTCGGGCGCGTCGACGACGTGATGAACGTCGCGGGCCATCGCATCGGCACGATGGAAGTGGAGTCGGCGCTGGTCGATCACACCTCGGTCGCCGAGGCCGCGGTCGTCGGCATCTCGCACGACATCAAGGGGACGGCGATCGCCGCGTTCGTGATCGTGAAGGAGTCAGAGCGACAGCACGCGCTCGACGATCCGGCGAAGTTCGAGGCGGAGCTCAAGCAGCATGTGTCGGACAAGATCGGCGCGATCGCCAGGCCGGAGAAGATCCTGGTGACGGTCGACCTGCCGAAGACGCGCTCCGGAAAGATCATGCGGCGACTCCTGCGCGACATCGCCGAAGGACGCGCGCTCGGAGATGTGACGACGCTCGCCGATCCGGGCGTCGTGGCGACGTTGAAGGACAAGTACGAGGAAGAGTCGTGAAGTGCAACGTTGCCCTTCTCCCGCCGCAGCGGGAGAAGGTGGCCGACGGCCGGATGAGGGTGCCCTCACCCCCGCTTCGCGGACCCTCTCCCGCTGCGGCGGGCGAGGGAGGTGGCCATGGCTAAAACAGCGCTCATCACCGGCGGCGCGCGCGGCATCGGCCGCGTCACCGCCATGCGCCTCCTGATGGACGGCTACTCCGTCGCGATCACTTACACGTCATCGGCTGACGCGGCGCGTGAGTTCGTGGCATCCGATCCCGAGCGCATCGTCGCGTACGAGGCGGACATCCGCGACCGCACCGGTGCGAACGAGGTGGTCGACGCCGCGCTGAGGCGCTTCGGCTCGATCGACGCACTGGTCAACAACGCCGGCATCCGCCGCGACGCGCTGACGTACCACATGAGCGACGAGCAGTGGGACGAGGTCATCTCCACGAACCTCGGCGGCGCGTTCGCGCTGACGCGCGCGGTGCTGCATCCGATGATGCAGAAGCGCCGCGGCGCGATCGTGAACGTGGCGTCGCTGTCGGGACTGCACGGCGTCGTCGGCCAGGCGAATTACTCCGCGGCGAAGGGCGGTCTCATCGCGATGACGCGGTCACTCGCGCGCGAGGTCGCGCGCAACGGCATCCGTGTGAACTGCGTCGCGCCGGGACTCGTGGAGACCGACATGATCGCGGGCCTCGAGGAAGAGGTGAAGCGCGAGATGATCCGCCAGATCCCGATGCGCCGCTCGGTGAAGGCGGACGAGGTGGCGGCGGCGATCGCGTTCCTCCTGAGCGACGACGCGAGCGGGATCACCGGTCAGGTGTTGTGCGTGGATGGTGGGCTCAGCGCCTGAGGAGCGCCTGAAAGAACGCACGCAGCTTCACTTCATCGAGATCGCCGTTCGTCCGCACACCGCTGCATAGATCGAGTCCGAACGGCTCGACGCTCTCCACCGCATCGCGCACGTTGTCCGGCGTGAGTCCGCCGGCGAGAAAGACCGGCACGGGCACCGACTCGCGAATGCGTCGCGACAACCGCCAGTCGTGCGTCCGTCCCGTCCCGCCGAGCTCCTTCACCGCGAGCTTCTGATTGCCGGAGTCGAGAAGGATCGCATCGACGTGCCGCGCGACTTCGATCGCTTCATCAACCGATTCGTCGCCGGACACGTGAATGACCTGCACGATCTTGATTCCCGGCGTCGCGCGGCGCAGCTCGTCGTACGTGCCGGTGGTGAGGTGATCGCAGATCTGGATCGTGTTCGTGCGGCAGCGGCGCTGTTGTTCCGCGATCTCAGCCGCGTCCTGGCTGCAGGTCAGCAGAAACGTCGCAATCGGCGGCGGAACCGCGGCCGCGATCTCCTCGATCCGCTCCCACGGGATCACACCCGGCCCGCTCGGCATGGTGGAGACGAGCCCGAGGGCGGAGGCGCCGGCGCGGATGGCCATTCGGGCTTCGTCGATGGTGGCGATGCAGCAGATCTTGACTCTGATCATTAGAATTCGCGGGCTAATGTACTTCTCCCTCGTCATCCCGACCTACAACCGCCTCGACATGCTCCTCCGCGTGCTCGACGCGCTCGACGCGCAGCAGGACGCCCCCGACTTCGAGATCATCGTCATCAACGACGGCTCGAAGGACGACACCGACCACGTGATGTCACAGCGGAGCGGCATCACATTCAAAACTCAGCCGAACGGCGGCCCGGGACGGGCGCGCAATCACGGCGTGACGCTGGCCCGCGGGAAGTTCGTGATCTTCATCGGCGACGACACGGTCCCCGAGCCGCGCTTCCTGGCGGAGCACGCGCGCGTGCATCGCGATTCGAACGACGACCCGCTTCTCGCCTGCCTCGGATACACCGGCTGGCCGCACGGCGAGCGCGTCACGGCGTTCATGGACTACATCAACGACTACGGCCTGCAGTTCGGCTACAAGCTGATCGAGGACGGCAATGTCGTCCCCTACAACTTCTTCTACACGTCGAACATCTCCATCGATCGTCAACTACTTGTCGATCATCCGTTCGACACGACGTTCCCCTCCGCCGCCTGGGAGGACATCGAGCTCGCCTATCGCCTGAACGATCTCGAATTGAAGATCCGCTACAACGCGAAGGCGGTCACGCGGCATCACCATCCGATGACCATCGATTCGTTCGCGCGCCGCCAGTACACGGTGGGCAAGTCGGGCGCGATCTTCTACCAGAAGCATCCGGAGCTCGGACACTTCCTCGGCGTGCACGAGCTGTCCACGCGCACGCTCGCCGACGAAAAGCGTCTGGCGCGATTGCGCCGCCGCGCGCGACTCGGCGAGCGCTTTCGCTTCCTGGCCAGCAACACGGCGTTCGAGACGTTGATGCGCGAGCACTACCTGCGTGGCCTGCGCGACGGACTCGCGGACGTCGTGTAGCATCGCGCCCGCATGTTCATCACCTTCGAAGGGATCGACGGCTGCGGAAAGACCACGCAGTTGCGGCG
>Ga0193696_1000062_pt1 | contig 47979 bp, 76 predicted proteins | sample L3m1metaG_FD_145074 | JGI IMG/M metagenome (GOLD analysis project Ga0193696, IMG submission 145074) | Soil microbial communities from a riparian zone of the East river system, Colorado, United States - L3m1 | ecosystem: Environmental > Terrestrial > Soil > Riparian zone | place: USA: East River... | reverse complement strand
TACCACACTCCCTGCCGATTGTCAAGGGTGCCTCCCCTGCCTGTTGGGTGTTGTTTGTCTTTTGTATTTATATATATTATTATATATATATAAAATACAAGAAAACCACCTAAGCACCAGGGGGGGGAGGGAGGGTATACCACTATGCCAGAGAGAGGGAGTCGAGTGTCCACTTTTGTGGAAACAGCGGTTTTTGCTAGATTTTTTGACGATTTTGGCCCGATGGCATAGAAAAAACGTTACGACGCGATACGACACGTCACGATACGTAACGACACCTTACGACACGATACGACACGTATGTCCGGAATCGAACACCGAAGCTATATCGTATAGTTTGCTTAGCTAGATTTGATATCTAGCCGAACGAAGTGAGGAGAGATTGTGGATTCTATTGTAGACTAGAGAGAGTAGATTCTTTTGACTAGAGAATCTACAAGAACTAGCTTATTAGCTAAATCCTCATATGCGCTTGATTCCTTTAGCTAACGAGCGAGCGAAGCGAGTGAGTAGTTACTTCTTCTCTGCGAACTGCTTGGAGAATCCGGGCTTGATAAGAGCAACCGCATCCTCAAGCGAAACCTGAGCACCACGTGAGTAATTCCGCACGACAAGACGGAATTGAGTCTGAGCATCATCAGGCCAAGTAGGATCGACAAACTCAGCAAGAGGATCAGAAGCTGCGGTGTAATTGGCGTCATTCAATCCACCAATCAGATAAGAAACGAGCGTAGGCTCGTCCTTAACACTCGTCACTTCCATAAACTGTTGAATAGAAGTGGGAAGCGTATCTGGCTTTGATTCGTCGAATGCTTTCCAACCAATCACTACAGGATTCTTACCACGAGTCTGTCCAACACGATGCCGCAAACCAACACCGGAAAGCTTCGCGTTTTCGGCATCTGCTTCCTTCTGCTTCCGCTCAAGCTCCAACTCACGCGGCGACTGTGCTTCAACTGCCATTTTGTGCCAACCTTTCAAATTGTGGGATTAGCCCCACGAGACGATTTTACCATGTGTCGATACGTTTGTCAAGCGAAAAGGACGAAACGGACACCAAACAATCGTCTGCCTACTGACGTTTCGGCAATGGCGAATTACCCAGTGCCCGATTGTAACAGCTAATTACTTATTACGTTAGAGTTAACTAACTAGCAATTAGACTTACGTTACAATGTGGGATTCTGTTTCTCTAATCCACAATGGAAGCCACAATCACCATGATTGCTAGCGTAGGATTTTATACACTGCCTAGAGGATAAATTGTTACCAGTCTTCATCGCCAAACGAATCACCGAATAGAGTGAATGCTAATCTGTGAAAGATATATCTACATTTTCCTTTATCTTCCAACAGTCTAATCATTCTACAGAATACTTCCTTTTGCTTATCTGTATTCTGTAAATCATCATCGGTGTAATCGAACCACTCTTTACTTGACATGTTTGACCAAGCGAACAGCAGGAACGTAGCTTGCTAATCTCAGCTTACGTTTAAGCTGGATTTGATTGCATCGCCTAACTGCAGTCGTCCACTTACGTGGTTGTGTTACGTAGATGCTAGAAATGAGCATGGTTAACTCCAATCTAGGCAGTCTACAAAACCCTACGCTATAGTCTAATATATCTGGTATCCTAAGACGTTTGACCTTATACGCCTCATTATAGCTTCATCGGGATTAATTCACCTTAGACTATAACTGCACGTATAAGCCAGACCGATATTAGACTCCGACAGCATCCTACAATACTCGTGTATTGCAGTCTGGCGACACTTAGACGCCAGTTAAGATTTTAGTTAGGCAGTGCTTATCTGCCTCAGTCAGCTAGGACAATCTAGGCTCAGATTAATGCTAGATTCAGCCTACTGTTACCGTCTGTAAAGATTAGACGTAGCAGAGAGTGAAAAGGTTCAAAACCTGCTTTTCGCTTCCCGCTTGCGCCGTCGCCTTACGAGTATATATATAGCATCGGTCATACCAAGTCCAGATTAGTGTATAACCATATATAGCCATATAAAGCTATGGGAAAGCTAGTGCAACACACTATTGCACAATATGTCAGATTCTCGTTACATTATTGTCTCCTGAATCACGGATTTGTGATACTTCCTGTAACTGTTGACAGGTATAGACTTAGCGAGTGTATAACAGTGTGCAGAATTACATATGTGTATGTGAATAGAATCAGTCAGTTACGGTGGTGTAGTATGTCCAACTCTAGTGATACAACTAATTGTGTATATAATTATTTAACATTTACAAATGTACATATTTTTTTATATGGCTATATACTACACGGGGGTATATATCCCTGCACACTTAGTTACATAGATGCACAAAATTGCCGGATATTGAACGAGCGTGTCGCTTTACCAATTACAAGCCGGGACATGATTTATTTAACTTACAAGCTAATTACTTGTATGTCTTTACTTCTATACAAAAAAATAACAAATTTTGAATCATTCAAACTATGAAACTTTCATCGGCTGCGCCGCTAATTCTTAGGGAAAATGAAGGGATTAACGCTTGACAACCCCGGCTAGGCCATGTAGAATCGCCAGGGTTGGGGGACGTGTGTAATGATTTTGAATGAAGATGAAATTAAAGAGAGAATGGAATCACCTCTTAATCTGCTGAATAGATTAAAGAGAGCTACCAGTCCTCATAAGCAGACTGGTCTCATTCATCCGTCTATTCCTCCTACTTCAAATGAGGTTATTCCTGATTTGGAGGAGAAGATTGCTTTTGGCTCTGTTAAGTCTAAAGCAATGAATATCATGTCTGCAGCAATGAATGAGTTGCAGAACCGGCTACCTGAAATAGCAACACCAGAGAAGCTAGCTCGGATAGCGGCTGAGATGGGTAAGGTAGTGAATGGTATGCAGGAGAAAGCAGATAATGACAAGCGAGTAGGTCATATCATTATCTACTCTCCGCGCAAGGCAACAGAGGAAGAATTCGATGTCATTGATGTTCAAGGAGTTGAAATCTAATGAAGAAAGCTGTTTGGGCCTCTTTATTTCTTTTCTTATCTACACCATTATACGCACAGGTAGTAGCTACAGGTCCGGTTACTACCACGATGAAGTTTGCTTGGAATGCGCCAGTCAATATTACTCAGACTGAATTACCCACCTTTGAAGTCAGATTAAGGGATAGTAAAGCCGTTGGCGTCGTAACGGCTCTTACTAATGTAACTTGCTCAGGCACTCCAGTCGCTTGCACTTCCCAGATTACACAATCAAACGCTGATGCACTGAATATGATAGGTGCTCACAATATCACTCTCTCCTATTTCAGGCAAGACACTGGCGAAGGTCCGCAGTCAGTCCCTTTTCTATTAACATCCCCAAGTCTTGCTCCTACAACAGTACGTATTATCCAGTAAATTCAATAGTCAATATTAATTCAAGCAGACAGCAAATTAATTCAACTATATCATCAATGCAGAAAGCCGGATGGACGCACATCAGCACAGTTCGTATACGAGGCAACACTTACCAGTTAACATTTGGATGTGAATGACTTGTGAGCTTACAGGTCCATTGTTGTAGATCAGATACATCACCATCAGCAACTGTAGTTAATTTTATATCACCAATTAATGGACAGATATTTACATCTACTGAACATAGAGGAACAGTTATATGTGCTACTGCTGGAGTATTTAGTAATTGGAACATTGCATTACCAAGTGCTCCAGGTGGTGGTAAATCATTTACATTCACTCTAAGAAAAAATCAAGTAGATACAGCTGCTGTTATTGTTATATCTGGAACTAATACTAGTGGATCTTATATACCAGCAATCTCATTAGCAGAAGGTGATGAGATAACAATAAGATGTACACCAGCTTCTACACCAACTGTATCTGAGCCATCTATCTGTTGGGATTTTAGTAGTAGCAACATAAGTGAATCTATTTATGGGATGGCTAATACTGCTGGTCCAATAGCAGTAAGTAGAGAGAACAGATTCTTTTTTGCAATAGATGCATCAAACTGGACGACACCTAATGCTAGAGAGATAGTAACTACAGCAGGAGTTGTTAGTAAATATATAGTTAAGCTAGATGCTACGCCGGCTGGTGGAACAACACTAACGTTCTTAGTTACAAAGAATGGAACTGACCAAGATGGTAGTGGAGGAACTTCAGATACCAGGTTAGTATTTAACAATGGTGATTTAAAAAAGACAGCAACCTTCTCACTATCATTAGCAGAAGGTGATTTAACTACATTTAAATGTAACGTAACTGGTTCACCTGGTACACCAAGACCGATATTTGGACTTGTATATACGTCTACTACAGAAGGTGAAAGTATATTTGGCTCTAACTTCTTAGCTGCATTAGATACTACATTAACAGAGTATGGTAGAGTAGGAAGCTCAATACCAAACTCTATAGATGATTTATCTGTAACTGAAGCAAATGAAGAAGTAGTAGTTGGAATTACAGGATTTAATTTACGTAGAATGAGAGTTGCATTAAATTCATCACCTGGAGCCGGAACATCATATCAGTTTACTACTAGAAGAAGGCGAAGGAATACAGCATTAAAAGTAACAATATCAGATCTTAATACTAGTGGATCAAAGCTGACTGGTGCTGTTGCTCTTAACTCTGGTGATACATTTGATGTACAAGTATTACCAACTGGAACACCATCAACTAGAAATGGTGGTTGGTTCTTTGTACAAACACAAACAGGAGATCCTACATCACCACCTGTAATACCAAGCTTAGGAGTTCCTGTTTCATTGTTCTTAGTTAGTAGTGCTGATTTTCCATTTGATGGTACAGCATTTGCATTACCAGTTAAGTCAACTAGAATTACTTGGAAAACACAATTTGCAGTTGCTCCGGCTTCTATTCAAATAGATCTAGAGATTAGTTTAGATGGTATTAATTGGGCTACATTAGATTCTACTACTAGTACTAGTGGAGAAATTAGAAGTAAACGCGTTAATGCTCCATTCATTAGAGCAGTAGGTGTATCAGCTAGTGGCGGTAGTGGAATTACAGCATTCTTAACAGCATATAAGGAAAAGAACTAATGCCTACTTTAGTTTTACTTAGTAATGTATTAGCTTTATTAAATGCTGTAGCCGCAGCCGTTGCACCAGGTTCTACATTTGCTTTACCGTCTAGAGCTACACAAGTTACATGGCAAACTGTTTATGGTACAGCACCGGCTTCTATCACAATACAATTACAAATTAGTATGGATGGAACTAACTGGTCTACTGTAGATTCAAGCACTAACGTTAATGGTGAAGCAAAAACAGTTCAATTCAATGCACCATTCGTTAGGGGTAACATTAGTGCAATTACTGGTGGTACCACTGTTTCACTTCTGATTGATGCGAGAGACTTATGAGCTATCCATATTACGATTTAGTTCTGAAAGCCAATCAAGAATTAGTAGACGAAGATGAAATTACTCCTTTACCTCCTGGTCATCAGGAAGAAGTAGAGGACCAGAAAGGTCTCTTAACTCGTCGAGCCGGCTACTACTCAAATCTAAGAGATGCTAACATAGGTATCTTAGAAAAAACTAGTGGTAATAACTCAATGGGTTATTCAGTAGATATCCTTATTCATAAGGATGGTACATTCTATGATGTTGCCACTGATGATGGTAGACAAGCATTACCTGTGAACGGTGGTCCTGGTAATGATCCAGGATTGATTAGCCGCTGGCGTCAGCCTACTAAGGAACTAGCCGGATTAGATGGAACAGATCCTATTCCTGAACCTGAGCCACCTCCTAGTGATATTGATGAGAAGCTAGACCAGATTATTACTAATCAAGGTTTGGCGTTTGCTATCATGGAACAGCAAGCGCAGGCTCTGATTACAATACAAGAGATTCTCAACCAGCATACAGCAATATTACAAGATATTATTGCTATGGGCTCTGGTGATGAGTTCCCAATTACTTATCCTAATTATGTTGGTAAGTTACTTGGATTTACTGCCACATTAACTCCTGAACCAAGGCAGAATCCACCAAGGCAGAATCCTTAATGCCAGACTATAAGAAAAGCATTCAGAAGATTAAGCAAGAGAATCCAGACGTAGCTGATGCATCATTCAGCGAAGCCGGTCCGATTGCTAGATTCTTTGCTAATAAGAGTGCTCGTGCAATAGCTAATCCATTCACTGGAAATGTAACATACTTTCCAGATAGAATGGCTAGTATGCCTGAAGAAGAAGCTGAGAATGTATTCCATCACGAGCTTCAGCATACTAGGCAGATTAGAGGAATGAATCCTTTACAGAGACTTATGATGGTTGGTAAGTCTATGTTAGGAGAAGAAGAATATAGTCAAAGACCTAGAGAGCTAGAAGCATTTCAAGCTGAGAAAGATCGCTCACGTAGACTTGGATTGAATAGCATGCCCGACCCGTATACTGGTGCTACTGATATACAATTACCGGCTATGTCACCTAGGCGTAAGGTGCTTAGTAACTTTGATCAAGAGAGAAAGATTAGGGGATTGGAATAGAGAATGGATCAAGAATTCGTTAAATGGCTAGTCACATTAGGTGTTGGCGGTATTCTTGCGGCATTCATGTTTACATTCTATCGTAAAGATGTTAGACAGTATACTGAATTATGGAAATCAGCTACTGATCAATTAATGAAGGTAATTCAAGAGAATACATCATCTAATGTGAAAATCATTACGATGCTTGAAGGTCAGGAAAGAAACACTGTTCGTAAAGGTGATATCGAAGATTTACTGGGAAGATATAATAAATTACTTACAGACAGTAAGCATTAATGGCATTTACTCGTACTGAGTGGAAACCCACTCCTAAACAAGAAAGATTTTTATCACTACCATTATCAATTAAAGAGGCGATGTATGGTGGTGGAGCCGGTAGCGCCAAGACAGACATTCTACTTGTATACGCAATAGCTAACGGCTGGCATGAACATCCTGGATTTAAACAGGTATTCATGCGTAGAACTTTTCCAGAGTTACGTAATGAAGTAATTCCCAGAAGTAGACAGTTATACCCTAAGTTTGGAGCTACATTAAATAAGGGTGACATGGCATGGACGTTTCCGGCTCCCGATCAATTTGGTGGGACTGGAATGTCAAATGCTGGTGCAATGATCTTTTTAGGTCAGTGTGAAAATGAAGATGATGTACATAAATACGATTCAATGGAGATTAATCTCTTCACTCCTGATGAGATTACATCGTTAATCGAATTCATCTATTTGTACATTGGTTTTACACGTGTTAGAACTAGTGATCCTGACCTTCCCGCTGTTATTCGTGCTGCTGGTATGCCTGGTGGGCCTGGCCATACTTTTGTTAGAAAGCGTTTTGTTGACCCATCACCACCGCCTAATGATGGAAAGATTATCATTGGTAAAGGTGGGGTCAAACGTATTTACATTCACGCGACTCTTAATGATAATCCTCATATTGACCCTGAGTATAAGCGGTCTTTAGAAGCATTATCAGAAGCTGAAAAGAGAGCTAAATTATATGGCGATTGGAATGCATACTCTGGCCAGGTATTTGATGAGTTCAGAGATCGTAATTATCCTGACGAGCCTGGTAATGCTACACACGTAGTCGAACCATTTGATATACCTGCATGGTGGCCCAGAATCGTAGTAGGCGATTGGGGCTATGCAGCGATGACATGGATTGGATTTGGTGCCATATCTCCTGATAAAAGATTATACGTTTATAGAGAGTTACACTGGATTAGAACTAAGATTGAGCTTTGGGCACCAGATGTTAAAAATTACTTGGATTCAGAAAATCCTCGACTTGTCAAATTCTGCAAAAGCGCAGGACAAGACAGAGGACAAGAGCACACAATCCAGCAGCAAATCGAAGTAGCATTAGGTAGACCAATTGAATTAACTTTGAATCTACCAGGTTCACGCATTGCTGGTAAACAGTTAATTCACGAATACTTACGTTGGCAAGCTAAGCCTATTAAAGCGGCTGTTGATATCAGAGAGTATAGCGAAGAACGAGCGGCTTGGTTACTTCGTAATAAAGGTGAAAAGGATTACAAGGCTTATCTCAGGACTTTCGAAGGTAATGAACCTGAGATGAATCTACCAAAACTTCAAGTCTTTAATACTTGTCCTGTTCTAATTGAAGCTGTTAAAGCAGCTTCTTATGACAAGAAGAAGATTGAAGATATTGCTGAATTTGAAGGCGATGATCCACTTGATGGTTTACGATACATGGTAGATGCTGCTGAACAGTTCTTTGACCAAGCAGCAAGTGAATTTAAGAAGTTCCAAAAGCAAGAAGAAATGATACAACGATTTGCTAATAATAATGACTGGACTGCATTCTATCGTAATATGAAAACATTAGAAAGCTCGGAAGATAGCAAACCAGTAATGATGGTTCACAGAAGACGATAATGCCAGCAACGATTTTACTTTCGACGCCTGTAGAAATTATCAATACTGCTGTTGGTGCTGGAGTTAATGGTTCTGCATTTGCAATGCCTGTTCCGGCATGCATGATTGCTTGGCAGGTATTCTATGGAACACCTCCAGGTTCTAATACTATTAATCTTCAGGCATCTAATGACGGCATTACTTGGTCAACTATCGATAATACTGCTTCTGTAGCTAGCGGTAATTTACGTATCACTCAGAGTTCTGCACGTTTCATTCGTATCAACATGAGTGCAGTTGCTGGTGGTGATACATTTAGAGTTCTTGTTTCAGCTAGTGCTCTTGGTATTGGTAAAGGCGAAGGAACATTCGTAGCTTCTCAAGCTATTCAAGTTGCTACTACAGCAGTTGTTACTGAGGAAGTTCTCTGGCAAGCAACAATTTCAGCCAGATCTTTATCACAGACTGGGCGTGCTATTCGTCTACGCTGGGCTGGTAAAACTGCTGCAAATGCTAACGTTAAAACTGGTAGAGTTAGATTTGGTGGAGATAATTATGTCCTATTCAACTCAGGAATTAATAACGTTGATTGGACAGGCGAATTTATTGTAATGCGCAGATCATTTGGTATTCAAATTCGTAGAGGTATTTCTAATTTGAATGCTGTTGCACCAGGTGTTCAAGTACTTGCAATTGCAGTTGATGAAACTCAAGCAATTACATTCCAGCTTACTGGACAGAATGGTGTTGCATCAGCCGGTGACATCACTCTTGAGTGGGTTATCCTAGATACTATTCCGGCTATTCCTAACTTAATCTCATGATAAGAGCTGTTGTATATAGATTTAACGAGTACGAATACGAGATAGTGATTTGCTTAACAGGCGACCACTTCTTACAAAGATTATCCAGGCTAGGCTTAATTACCTTAGCAACTGGAAAAATTGTCAAATGAGTCGCTCACTTAATGATTTAGATAGCCGGCTCCAATCAATTGCATTTGAGCACATTGCTAGATGTATTGAATCTGGAATTCAAATAATGATTATTGATACATTAAGAACGTATGAAGAACAAGTAGAAAATGTTAAGAACGGTGTTAGTTGGACAATGAGATCGAAGCATCTACCTCAGCCACCTGAAGGTAGAGCATTAGCATATGATTTATGTCCTTATTTAATCTACCAAGCTAATGGTCCTGATAAGTTGAATTGGGATTCAGGACATGATCATTGGCAGACGATTGGTAAGATTGGAATGCTATTAGGATTAAAGTGGGGAGTTGTTAGAGGTGGACAAAGAATTGATTTAGGACATTTTGAATATGATGAAATGGTTACATCACCTACTGGAACCCCACTGTGAACATTGTAGAGAAGAACGTGAGACTAATAGAGTTTGTCAATCTTGTGAAACTCTTAAGTCTCAGCTTGCTACTGCGAATCACAGGGAACAGCAATTACTAGTAAGAATTCTGGAATTAACTAATCCAGTTAAACCAGAACCAAGACAAATTGAATTACCGCCTGAAGCACTTAAACCAAAGTATACACCTTGGGAAGTGAAAAGGCAAATGCTTGAAGAAAACGATAGGGAGAAAGCAAGAGTTATTGCACAGAATAAGAAGCAAACAGAAGAAGTATTAGCACGTAATAAGTCACAATCAGTAGAACAGTTAGAAAAAGAACTCGGTGTAGAGGAGGTTAGGTAAATGCCATTTGGATTACCTGGTGCTGGATTTATGAAGAAGTTCAATCCTAAGAACATTCATAAAGCTGCTAAGTCTGTAATTGGTAAGGTTACTCCTGGTGGAATGAAGAAGAAGGCTTTAGCTACTGCTGGTTCATCTAAAGCAAATCCTTCTGGTCAGCCAAAGGGAGCGCCTAAGCTTTTTGGCAAGAAGATGTCTAATGCCTAAGTGGCTACAGTTAATTATCGAAGCGGCTATCCTTCTTGGTAAAAAGAAGGGTGTAATTGATCCGAGTTTGAATAAGAAGCGATAATGGCAGACAAATTACCTCCTGACGAGATTCAGCAATTTCTGAAATCCGTCGTAGATCATTTTGATGAGGAGGACAGGTCTGTTCGTGAATGGCAGATTAGGTCATGGCGTAGGTATAAATTATTATGGGAGGGATTCACTAGGATTTGGTATAGCGAGGTTGCACATGACTGGAGAGTCTGGGATGATGACGTTGTCAACTCGTCTGACACTGACCAGTCTTACTATGATAAGCCAATTAACGTGTTCAGAGCTTATCTGGAATCAGTAATTGCAGCGTTATCAGTTACTATTCCTCCAATCAAGTGCTATCCAGATGACGCCGATAATGCACTCGATATGTCTACGGCGAAGGCGGGCGATAAGATATCTCAATTAGTATTTAGGCATAACAATGCACCACTACTCTGGTTACATGCTCTTTATATTTATTGCACAGAGGGAATGGTAGCTTGTTACAGTTATCCTAAAGAAGATGAAGAATATGGCACTTACAAGAAGGACATTTATGGTGATGTAGAGGAAGAAGTATACGTTTGTCCGGCTTGTAAAGCTCAGATTCCGGATGAAATTATTGCTAACAGGCAGAAGGACAAATTCATGCCTGATGATGCTGATGCTGAATTAGATTTCATGCTACAAGAGGGCGAAGTTCCATGCCCGAATTGTATGCTTATTCTTGATCCTAATTTGCAAAAAAGTAAATTAATTACTACTAGATTAATTGATACTGTTGATCAAGCTAAATCGCGTATCTGCCTCGAAGCATATGGTGGTCTTTATGTAAAGATTCCCAATTATGCTATGAAACAGGCTGATTGCCCATATTTAATGTTCATGTATGAAACTCATTATACCAATGTATTAGATAGGTATCCACACTTAAGAGACAAGTTCTCTGGTAAGTCTAAGATTGGTCCGGCTAGTAGTGGTACATACGATCCATACGAGTCGTGGGCCAGATTATCACCTCAATATAAAGGTGATTATCCAATTAATAACGTTACCGTTAGAAATACCTGGCTTCGTCCATCTTCATTTAATGTGTTGGGAGATCAAGAACAGGTTGATAAATTAAAGAAGCTATATCCTGATGGCTGTAAAGTCGTCATGGTAAATGATTGTTTTGCTGAATCCTGCAATGAGAAACTTGATGATTGCTGGACTATTAATTATAATCCTATGTCTGATTACATTCATCAACAGCCTCCTGCAGCCGGACTCGCTCCTGTGCAGGATATTACTTCAGATATTATCTCTTTAGTTCTACAAACTATGGAACATGGGATTAGCCAGACATTTGCTGATCCAGCAGTTCTTAACTTTGAAAAATATCGTCAGTCTGAAGCAAGTCCAGGTAACATATTTCCGGCTAGTCCAAAAACTGGAAAAGGTGTTAGTGAAGCATTCTTTGAAACTAGAACTGCAACATTAAGTGAATTTGTGTTGCCTTTCTTCCAAACTATTCAAGGATTAGGTCAAACTGTATCTGGTGCTCAGCCATCTTTATTCGGTGGTCAATTAGAAGGCAGTAGAACTGCTTCTGAATATTCAATGTCAAGGGCTCAAGCTCTTCAGAGACTACAGAATACTTGGAAAATGTTCACTCTGTGGTGGAAAGATATCTTCGCTAAAGTTATTCCAATGTATATTGAAGAAATCAAGCACCAAGAAGAAGAACGTTCTGTTGAATTAGATGAAAAGGGCAACTTCATTAATGTTTTTGTCAGAAAAGCTGAACTGGAAGGTAGAATTGGTCGAATTGAATTAGAAGCCAATGAGAATCTTCCAATTACATGGTCACAACGTAAGGATACGTACATGAAGTTGATGGAATTACAACAGCCACAGCTTCAAGCAGCATTGCAGTCACCTGAAAATATTAAAAATCTCGTTGAGGCTATTGGAATTGATGATTTTATCATTCCTGGTGAAGAAGATAGACAAAAACAGTATGAAGAAATCAGAATACTCGTAAATTCTGAACCAATCATTGCACCTCCTGATGAAATGCAGATGATGGAGGCCGAATTATCTGGTCAAGAGCCGCAGATGCAAGAATTACCATCTGTTGAAGTTGATCCTGACTTAGATAATCACGATGTGGAAGCTGATATTTGCAGAACATATCTTATTTCAGAAACTGGTAGACTTCTGAAAACTGAGAATCCTAACGGATATAAAAATGTGTTGCTACATATGAAGCAGCACATGGAAATTATCAAACAGGCTATGATGGAACAACAAGCCCTAGCAGAACAACAGCAGGGCGCTTCAAAAGGTACTAATACACCTTTAGCGGAGAATGAAAATGTCGCAGCCGAACAATAGTTTAGGCTCTGATAATCCTCCTATCGAAGATAAGAAATTATCAACTGAGGATGCCATTGAATTCCTCGGCTCTGAGGATAATGATGACGAAGAATCAGAGACTATTGAACTGGAAAAGGATTCTAGGAAGGATGGAAAAGTTCCTGAAAAAGGAAAAGAAAAAGATAAAGAACCAGGAGAGGAGGAAGAAGATAGCGATGGAGAGAAATCGCTAGAAGATGAACTGGAGAAAGAGTTAGAAGATGATCTGGAAGAACCAGATGAGGACGAATTAGAACTAATCGCTCCAGTTCGTCGTAAGGAGATACTAGCAAAATATCCCACTATCTTCAAAGAGTTTCCAGCTCTTGAAAAGGCTTATTATCGAGAGCAGAAGTACGCTGAACTTCTTCCTACTATTGAAGATGCTAAGACTGCTGTTGAGAGATCAGAAATTCTTGATGAGTTTGAAGCTGATTTAACCAGTGGTTCGACAGAGAATATCTTAAAAGCTGTCAAAGATAACGACAACAATGCATTCGTTAAGATTGTTGATAATTATCTGCCTGCTTTACATAAAGTTGATGAGGGTGCCTATTATCATATTATTGGTAATATTGTTAAGCATACTATCATTCAAATGGTAAGCGATGGTAAATCGGCTGAATCTCAAGAGCTAATCGATGCTGCTAGAATTGTTAATGAGTACGTTTTTGGCACTAAGCAGTTTACACATCCTACTAGGTTATCAAAGGAAAGCGATAAGCCTGAAGATAATCAGAAGGAAGTAGAACTACAAGAACGTGAACAAGAAATCGTCGAGAGGCAGTTCAATTCTGCTAAAGACGATGTTATCACAAAACTTGACAAAACTATTAGCGGCACTGTGGATAAATACATTGATCCTCGTGGTTCAATGAGTCCATACGTGAAAAAGAATGCAGTTAGAGAAGTTAATGATTTATTAGAAAAGTCAATTTCTGAAGATAAAAGATTCATGGACGTTTATGATCGCCTTTGGGAAAGGGCAACACAAAATAACTTTAATGCTGAGTCTATGGACAGAATTAGAACAGCCTACTTGTCCAAGGCTAAGACTCAGTTACCAGCAATCATTAAGAGTGTTAGGAATGAAGCATTAAGAGCATCTGGTAAACGCGATAACGATGAGAAAGATAAGAAAGGTCCGTTACCTGTTGGCAAAACAAGAGGTTCTGCTCCCTCCTCAAAGAGCACTAAGCCATCAGAACAGGCCAAAGGCATTCCAAGAGGAATGTCTAGTTTAGACTATTTGAATTCCGATTAGGGAGCAAACATGGCAGTTGTTGAGTCTCAAGTCACAGCACTTGAACTTGAAAAGGTTATTCCTAAAGTTCGTGTGCTGTTTGAACGTGACGATAAGTTCTATGCCAACATCAAGAAGCGTGATGTTGAAAAGATCTCAAATCGTCAAATGCGAGTTCCACTAGAGATTCGTCCTGGTGGTAGCTTTCAGTATTTCAATCCTGATGGTGGTGATTTAGGACGTGGTGGTGGGCCGACTTTTGATAAGGCGGTTCTCAATTCAGTGTTCGTTGCTGAAGCCATTGAATACACCAAGCTTGCTCAGTGGTCTACTGATGATGATCGTAAGTCTGTTGTTAATGGTGTGCGCCGTTTGGTTGCTACCGCAATGGATGAATTACGTCGTCAGCTAGATGCACAGATGATGCAAGCCGGAACGGGTGTTATTGGTACTGTTACCAGTGATACTCCTGCTGGTGGTTCAAACGTCATTGCATTAACCACTGATGGATTCGGTGCTCGTTTAATGCGGTTTGGTCAGACTGTTCAGGTTTTCAATTCCACTCTTGCTACTAACCGTGGTAGTGCGGTTATTACCAATTGGGATGTTGAGAACAAGTCAGTTTCTCTTACTCCGCAAATTGCTGGTGTTACTGGTGGTGACTTTATTGTTACTGCTGGTATTAATGCTCCGACTGCATTACCGGCTTTGTATGGTGTTCCTTATCACCACTCAAATGCTAGTACTGGTACCTGGCTTGGTTTCTCTCGTGCAACTACGCCAGAAATTCGTGCAAACCGAGTGAATGGTGGCGCTGCTGCCTTTACATTACCTCTTGCTCGTCTGTCAATCAATAAGATTGGCAACCGCATTGGTATTGATAATAACTTCGCTCCTGTTGCATGGATGCATCCTGCTCAGAAAGCTGCTTATGAGGAAGTTGGACAGGTTGTTTCAACTATCTTCAAGAAGCCTTCTGAAGAAGCACTTAACATGTACTTCGACTCCATGCAAATGGCTGGAGCACCTGTTAAGACTTCATTCAATTGGGATAAGACTCGTATTGACTTCGTGACAGATTCTGTCTGGGGTCGTGGTGAGATTCTTCCGATTGGATTCTATACTACGGATGGACGTAATATCTTTGAAATCCGTGGTGCATCTGGTGGCGTGGCAACGGCTGAAATCTTCTACATGGTCGTTGGTATGCAGACGTTCGTTAACAATCCTGCTGGTTGTGCATTCATTGACAACTTAGCTGTTCCTTCTGGTTACTAAACAATGTCAGCCACTTTAACTCTCACTGGAACAGCCGGTGCAGCAGTTGCTTTGACTGCTGTTGTTTTTACCGGAGTCTCTGTTTTCACTATCGACACTGATAAGAACATGATTTACTTTGTTCAGAGCGGTGTCAATAGGGAAGTTAGTGTTAACGCTGCTACCACTGTCACTGCGACAAAGAGTGGTACAACGTGGACTCTAACTATTAGCTAACCAGTATCATTCGATTTGGAGGAGGAGGAAGAATGATTCCTGGTTTCACAACTAAGCTGACTGAGGAAGTAATTGCTTCAGCAGCAACTATCGCACCAAGAGCTGACCTAGTTAGGTTAACTGGAACAGTTACTTTAGCCCAAATCAATGGTCAATTTGGTGGCGGCTTTAGTGGTGTTCTATTCATCGTTCCGGTAGATGGTGCCGTTACTACTACAACGACTGGTAATATTCTGGCTGTTCAGTCTATGCTCCAGAATCGCGTTGCCATTCTTGTATTTAGTAAGGGACTTAACAAGTGGGTTCAGCACGCTCTTGCATAAAGAGAGGAGCTAGGTTTGCCGGATCTTAATTTCCAAGATCTATCGACTGTTCAGAGTAACCAACAGCAGAAGCCTCTTACTTTAGCTTCTGCTGCTACCGTTGTTCCGTTAACGTTCCTGACGTTTATTACAGGAACTGTAGCTATCGCGAACATTACACCTCCTGTGAGTGGAAGTCATATGTTGGCTTTCATCTTCACTACTACGACTCCGACTGCATTTACCACTACTGGTAACGTTAAGGTTGTTCAGACTCCGACTCAGAACATTCCTACGTTGCTAATCTTCGATCCAATCGAAGGTAAGTACTGGCCAGGTGAGTTGACAGCGTAATGACTAAACTAGCGAGCCAGATTGATATCTCTAAGGCATTAACTATTCCTGGTTGGATGTCTGCAGTAGAATTAGTCTGGCTCGCTAGTCGTTCTATTGATTGTAGAGCTATAGTTGAATTTGGCTGTTTTCATGGCCGTTCAACTAGAGCAATGGCTGATAATACAGATGGTACTATTTGGGCTGTAGACCCTTGGGCTGGTGATTATCCTACAGAGACAGGAGAGATTCTAAAGCAAGTAAATACGTTTGTGATGCCTGAATTTCTTGACAACCTGAAAGAGTATGTTGAGTCTAAGAAAGTAATTCCTGTTAGACAGTTCTCAACTACATTCGACTTACCTTTTCAAGTTGACATGATTTTCTTAGATGGAGATCATAGATACGATACTGTAGTTAAAGATATTCGTAAAGCTCAAAAACTTGTTAAAGAGGGAGGAATAATTTCGGGCCACGATTATGGTCATCCTCTTTGGACAGGTGTTAAGAAAGCTGTTGATGAATTACTTGGCCCAGTAGAGGTAGTTGATACTATATGGTGGATGAAAAAGTCTTAATTGGTGTTGCTACTGGCGGAGGAATGCCAAAGCGACCGGATTTCTATGATTATCTTGGAATGCTTAAGCGCCCACCTGTATCATATGATTTACGTTGCCATGAGCGTTCACCGGCTCAAGCACGTAATATGATTATTGGCGCTGCACAAGATCATAATTGCGATAGGGTTCTGTTCATTGATGATGATATGGGTTTTGCACCTGATTCATTAATGAAATTGTTACAGCATGATGTGGATATTGTATCAGGACTTTATCTTGGTAAAGCATTTCCACATCCACCAATGGTATTTGATTTAGCTGACCCTGAAACTGGTGCTTGTATGCCAATGTATTTATTTGATCATATTACTGGCTTGCAGCCTACAGTTGCGGCCGGCTTTGGATTCCTTCTTGTCAAGTTAAGTGTCTTTGATAAGTTAGAGAAACCATACGTTAGACTTGGAGAATTAGACCCAGAACAGTGGTGTGATGATATTGGATTATTTAATCGGATTAGAAAAGTTGGTATTCAAAGCTACGTAGATACAGATGTTTGGATTGATCACATTGGAACTTGCATGTACAAGCCAATGCGACATGAAGGTAAATGGTATACCGGCTATGATTCTGGTGGTAAAGAAATAGTTCCTGTTCCACAAATTAAGCCAATTCGGAAAGTTGTAGCATAGGAGTCAAAATGCCAACTGAAAAGAAGCCTGATTTTTCAGAGAAGAAGCCGGAAATTAGATTCGAGAAGGCTCCAGAGAAATCTGAAGCTGATAAGTGCTTAGATGAAATTCAGAAGATTCTGGCTGAACATGGTGGAATGGAACCTAACATTCCTGTCAATCACGATTATTGGAAACTGCTTTCAAAATATCGTAGTTTTAATATTTAGTAGGTCATATGGAATTATCAGAAACCATTGAGTCTCTTAATAATCAGTTAAGAGACTTATATGGCATAGACACTAACTCCACTAAACCAATCTGGAGAATTGTTCTAGCTGATGATCAATGGGAATGGAGACTTTCTGAATATACATTAGAAGGTCTTAAGCTACTGCATCCACAAGTACTGTGGTTGCCAAAGTATTCATGGCTTAAGGGAATCTATGTATTAGAGCAGTTAGTTGTTATTCCCGAGGTTAATAGAAAAGAACTACCAGAAAAGAAAGTCGATTACAACATCGTATATTCTTTTGCTGGCAGAAACCTGCAAGCATTACCGCCCAGAATTGATGTTGCTAAACTTGTTATCTCATTTATTCAAGCAGCACAAGGTAAGGGAAAAGCTAATGTCTATAAAGATCCTGAAGCTGGGTTAACTAAAGAACAGATTTTTGAGCAGAGAAGTAACAGGTTAAAGGATTTAGAGAATCAGTTATACGGAGATGAATCCGGCTTAGAAGGCAAAACTCATCTAACTGGTGAGGGTGTTGTTATTTCAAACACTGATTACTTGAAGGAGAATTAGAATGTTTCCGCTAGCATCTGATCTTAGGCGCCGTACAATGAGAGCGCCAACTAATCCATTGGATAAATCAACTGTGATTTCTATTTATCCAAAAAAGATTAAAGAATACAAAGCTACTATCGATCCTGGAATCTTTGAAATAGAACCTGGTACATTCGAGAAACCGGCTATTCTTGTTGTTGGTTCTAGCTCTTGGTGGAAAGAAGTTGATGATACTCAGCCATTGCTAGAGATTCCTCATTCTTCCATTCAGGTTGCTGATTCAGTCGTCAAGGATTACTGTAATGGAGTTTTTGGATGTGACATGGGTGAAAGTATGCCAGGTCTATTCTTCATTCCTGGTGCTATTACAGTAAAGGATTTATTTGAGAATAAAGAGTACAATGCCCTGCTTAAGGAAGCCAATAGGAAGCAGAGGAATTGGTATACTAATCTTATTAGGTTAGGTGATGCTCTCTGGACTCGTAGCAATGGCAATCCTCTGTCAGTTAGTGAGGATATGAGACTTGCTGCTAGAGAGCTGAACATGATCAATAAGGATTGGTACAAGGATAACATTGCAATGGAACTAGTTCGTTGCAAGGCTTGTGGTGCTCTTATTAACCCTGCTTATCCTGTTTGCCCAACGTGTAAGGCAATTAATGACCCGGCTAAGGCCAAGGCATTAGAGATTCAGTTTGCACAATAATGGCTGTAACAGCACAACGAACGACTCACATTCAATTTACTGGTGACGTTGAAGCTGCTGATTCATACGTAGCAGCGGTTAATGCGGCTAGTCCTGGTGTAATTGAAGTTAAACAGCTTGTTTCTCCAAATAACACCATTACTCCTCCGAGTAGTGGTGTTACTGCTAAAGCTGTTACTATCATTCCACCTGCAGATAATACGACTGATATTACTCTGAAGGGAATAGCCGGAGATACTGGAATTGTACTGCACAATACAGACCCAACTACTATTGCTCTTGACTCGCCAACTGCTACATTTGTTTTAAGTGTTGGCACCACTGTTAACGGCGTTAGGCTGATCTGGACTTAAAATGCCAAGCAGCACCTCACTAACGGCTAAAATGGTAATGGATAAGTCTGCGTCATTGATGAATGACACAGCTAGAACTGTGTATACATATGATGCTCAATTACCATATTTACAGATGGCATTGGATGAATTACAGGAGTATTTTGAATTAAATAATATTCCTATCACCAATGCTTCATCTGCTGCCGTTACTGTTCCCGTTGGTACTACTAGTATTGGACCTATTGATGGAATTGGAGCTACTGCTCCACCTAATTTACCAACTGATATAGCTGAAATTCAACAGCTATGGGAAAGAGCATCAGGTAATACAGAACCATATATTCCTGTTCACCAAGTCGAGTTTTTATCACATACGTTAGATGATTTACCTACTTCGGAATTGCAGTATTGGGCTTGGGAAGGTCAAGTCATTAAGTTCATTGCTGCAAGTACGGCTAGACAAGTTAAGATTGATTATATTGCAAAGCTTTTCCCAGCTAACATCACGTCAGAGGTTATTATTGGTATTATCAATGCTCGTTCATTTCTACAGTACCGCACAGCAGCATTGTGCTCACTCTACATTGGTGAGAATCCAACTAGAGGAGAACAACTCAACGGAGCAGCAACTGACGCATTAGATAGAGTTGTTGGAATTGGTGCTAAAGGTAAGCAAGGAATGCCGGTTAGACGTCGTCCATTTATGTCCTCTTATAAAAGGAGGACTTTCATTTGAGAGACCATGAACCTATTGTAGTTGAAGAATTTAATGGGTTATGGGCGAATGGTGATGCTGACTCTGTTCCTCCTGACCACTTTCAAACGGCTGAGAATATTCAATATTTCAATGGGGGATTTGAAACAAGAGATGGTATTGATTTATATCAGTCTCTTGGCACTGCATTAGGCAACGTTCTCCGTATTCATCCATTTAAGATGACTACGGGTTTGACGTTATTAGTTTTAGATACTACTGGAAATATTCATCATGTCGTATCGGCAACTGTTATCCACACTAATATTTTAAGCATCGCTTCCATGACAGACTTTAATGTTGTGTCATGGGCTGGCCGTGCTTATATTACTCCATTCTTTACTGATTCTAACGGAACTGAAAAGGGCATCAACTTAGAATTCTTATACGTATATTTAGGTGCTGGTGCAGCAGCTAGAAAAGCAGCCGGACCAACACCTGCTGGTACTGTTACAATTGCTAATGGTGCTGCAGGTTTGATGGACTTTGGTGATCATATCTTTGGTGTTGTAGGAGAAACTGACACCGGCTATTTATCACCACCTGTTGCACTTAATTCGTTTCAAGTGCAACCTAATAATACAGTATCATTTTCAACAGTTCCTGTATTTGTTGGAGCTTTTTGGGCAAAGAGACACTTAGTAGCTTCTATTAGAATTCCCAACTTCAATGGAGACTTACAAAACTATCAGCTCTTTTTCATTCCTGGAGCTACAATTAACGACAACGTTACTACTATTCTTAACAACGTTCAGTTTTTCGACGCTGATCTTGTTGATGATGCTAGTCATCTTTCCGAGAACTTCAGCGAGATCCCAGCGGGAGTTGGTTTATGCACTTATCATGGCCGTCTTGTCCTTACTACTACCTTTAATGATATTTCTATAGCCTACGTTAGTGAACCAGGTGAGCCAGAAGCATTCAATCAGATTGATGGAGTGCTAATTGTTCCCTTGGACGGTAATCCTTTAACTAACTGTCAAGAGTATAGAGATGTACTTTATCTATTCAAACTCACTAGAACTGTCGGGTATTCTGATAATCAAGATGTACCATCTACATGGAAGATGTTTATCGTAGATGAGGCCACTGGTTGCCCTGTGCATGGTGTTGCAAGTGTATTGGACTCTGGTGGCGTCAACGTTGACTTTCTTATTATTGGAGATTTGAATGGGTTAGTCTTATTTGATGGTGGTTACAAGAAACCTACACTATCTGATAAAATTAGGGACTTCTGGTTTGCTTTAGACAGAACTACATTTAGAGAGTTAGAGATTGTTAATAACACAATTGCTGAGAAATTATACGTTGTTCTTCCTGATGGAACAATACTTCACGGCGATTATGAGAATGGTTTGGAATATGAATCAATTAAATGGGCTCATTGGACATTCCAATTAAATGTTAGAACTCTTGAAATCATTGACATCGACCGAATCATTCTAGGGTCGACGGCTTTCTAATGCCTCCAGTAAATATTTCATTCGCTACAGCAACAACCATTGGTGCATTTCCGTATGATTTTACTCAAACGGATATCAACGATGCTGGTGTTAACTCGACAGTCTATTATAGATTTATTGCTCCTGCTGGCGCTCGTGTCATGGGTGCTTGGGCTTTTAGTGGAAATATTGCTGTCGGATACAGACCATTATTAACACCATATAATGGCCCTGTTGGAGCACCAACTCAAGTTTTAACTATTGCATTTAGGAACGTTCCACTTCAATTTCCTGTTGTTCCTGGACAAGAATACTTCTTAGAAATTCAAAAGAATATTGATACTGCTGGTCCAGAACAGGTTAGGGTTCAGGTTGAAGTTGCACCAACAGATACAATCAGCGGTGGTAATATTCTTGTCAATGATGATTCACAAGGTTATCCACTAGCTGTATTATCACACACTGTAGATAACAGAGTAATTAACTTCGTTAAGGATATTGCGGCTGGTGAAGCTGGAGATATTTTCAATAGCGTCATTTGTTTAGAGAAATTCAGTGATACTACTATTAGAATTTATAATTCTAGTTTCACAGAAATTGGTAATTTATCAACTGGAGCAGGCTCACCACGTATTAGAACTTGTAAAGGACTTGGAAAATTCTTCTTAGCTAAGAGCCGGAATCCAGTTCCAATCAGAGACATTCTAATTACTGGTGCATTTGGTGCTATAAATCAGAATACTACTTGGACTAACGTACAAGGATTTGCAGTTTCTAATGATGGTCTAATCGCTTATAGCTCTAGTACTGCTTCTGGCTCTGCAATCAGACGTTGGGATATGACTCTTAATATCGCAATGGCTGATTTAGCGGCTGGTGTAGCAAACTATACAATTGTTGACATCTTAGTTCTTAGCGACGGTTCCATTATTGCACTGTATGAGAGATTTGGAACTGGCGATGTATTCATTAGGAGATACAATGCGGCAGGAACACTCCAGAATACATATACAACTGGGTTTACAAATGATGAACCGGCTGGAACCTTTTCACGGTTAGCTTATGCTAATGATGATCCATCATCTTTCTGGTGTTGGATTCATCCTGATACTGAACCTGGTGTTTCTAAGTTTGTAAACATCACTGTGAGTTCTGGAACCATTGCAATCGTCAGAACTTTCTCAGAATACGAAGGTGGTGGTTATGAAGCTGGAGAAACAGCGGCTCCTACTGCTAGGTTTGGTAATTCATTTTCTTGCCCATTTATGATTATGTCGTCAACTGGTATATATGGTGGTGTCTATATCCTTGTCCCAGATAAAACAGAAGATACAGTTAATAATGGTGGTGTTGAATTAAACTTAGCAATTCCTGACCCCACCTTTAGAACAGGATTACTTGGATGAGCGAAGATGATGTCATTATACACTATACTGGTGTAAGAATGCGAGTCGTAGGTTCTGGTAGCCTGCAAATGAGAATGATCAGTCAAGATGATGTGTATACACAAACACTGGTTCCATTCACGATGCAGGCTACTACCAATATTCGTCCTACTAGGCTGATGAACTTTCAACATCAGAAAGCAGCCTTAGAAGGAAAAACTACTTCTATTAATGAAAGATTTCATATTAATAAGATTATCATCTTTGCTAAGGCTGTATTCGATAGCTATCCAGGATAATGGCTTTTAAGCAGCCACCACAGTTACCTGATTTCTCTCAACTAGTTGTATCTTTAGATAATTCTAAAATACAGAAAACTAACTATGCTCTTTGGCAAACTATATTCCTATTAATTCAGGCTGTCACCCAGATGCAAAATGTTCTGGATGACGAAGCTCAAGTTGGTATTGATGTATCCAAGGCAGATTTAGTTACTCACGCTAACGAATCACTGTTATTACCCAATTCTCGTGAGATGGTTGCTGGAGAATCAGTAACCTTCAATAAGAATCCAGCAAATAAGATCATTATTAATGCTGGTAGAGCTTGGGGAATTGATCACGGTGATAGTGATGAATCTTCTGGTGGAAGTGGACCACCCGGAGCTACAGGACCACCCGGTAGTGCTGGAAGTGCAGGAGCTACAGGAGCACAAGGTAATTCAGGACCACCAGGAATGGATGGTCAAGAACCTGAAATACTTGAACCTATTGTATTTCCTGGTCCTAAAGGAGATACTGGTAGTGCAGGTGCTACTGGACCACAAGGACCAACTGGTGCTTTAGTAGTATTATTTGATGGTAATGATGGTGAAGACTCATATGTTCCTGGTCCTGCTGGATTACCTGGTGCTGCTGGTTCTGCAGGTGCTACCGGTGCAATGGGTCCAATGGGACCACCTGGATTAGATGCAGAAGAACCATATGAACCTTATGCTATTCCTGGTCCACCTGGTGCAGCAGGCAGTGGTAGTGGTAGTGGATTAACATTAACTAACTTCACTAAAGACTTAGGTGAGGGTGGAGATAGAGCTGGGAATTTTGATATTACTGGGTTATCTGGGTTAACGGATGATAAGAATGTATTAGTTATTCAAACTGCTCAGAAAATTACATCTAAAGGCGATGCACGTGATGAATTTGAAATGGATCCTATTCATTTAACTGGATATGTAGTTGATGCAGCTACCATTAGAGTGTATTGGAATTGTGATAACCCAGTTGTTGGCACTTACGCCTTTGGCTATCAAGTGAGCGCATAATGGCAGTAATCAACGATCCAAATACAGCAGCAAACATCACAGCAGTAGGCAATAAAGCTTATTCTCCATTACATGCTTTATCAGGACCGTTTCCTATTGGTTCTGGTGGTGCATATAGAATTGGAATGAAAAGCGGCACTATTGGTGCCTCTGCTGGTGCTGACGTAGAATTCGTTCAGTTTAGATATGTAACAGCAGCTAGTAGAGTATGTTTAATTCATGGAGTTAACGTAAGTGCTTCTGTGATTGTAACTCCTGCTGTTGGTACTACTCCTGTTAATATGCAGCTTTGTTTGCGTATTGCAAGAGCTTGGACTGCAGCCGGAACAGGTGGTACTAGAATGACAATGACCACCAATCAACAGAAGTTAAGAACTAGTCATGCTACATCTGAAGTTAATGATATTGGTATGGCAACTACTGGTGCATTAACGGCTGGTACTAAAACTCTAGATTTACAGGATATTGGCATTGTCACTGCTGGTCAGTATTTTGACTTAGCAGCATCCAGTTTACAAAATACCCTTATTCCGCCAACTAATTTATTTGGGGAATTTAGTGGTGGTTTAGGATTTCCAATTGTTTTAGCTAACCAAGAAGGTATCGTTGTTCGTAACGGTTTGGCATTGCCGGCAACAATGACTTGGCAATTAGCCTGTAACATTTTGTGGTCTGAAGTAGACACATTCTAGGAGATTAAATGCCGAGAGTTTCAACACGTTTTCATGGTCCTGCTGCATTATCCAATGCTGCGACAACTAAGCTTACTGTAGCTGCTAGTGAAATTAACATCATCAGACATATCCATGTCGCGAATCCTGGTCCTGGCTCAGTGGATTTTACGATGTCCATTGGTGCTGATGCGGCTGGTACTAGGATCTTTGATGGTTATCCAATTGCTGCTGATACTGTTCTTGATCATTATCCTCTGTATGTTCTCACTGCTACAGAAGTCATGCAGGCATTTGGATCTGTTAATAACCAATTAACTCTGACCATTGATGGCGAACGTTCTATTCTTGGATAAATAGATGGAAACTTCATCAAAAGTTGCACTTGGTGGAATTGGTGCAGCCGGTGTAGCTGGTTTGTGGAACCATTTCAGAAAGAATAAAAGTAACCAAGCTGCTACACCTGCTACTGCTGCTAATCCTGCTGTAAGTGGTGGAGGTAGTGGAGGTGGTGGCTTTTACGGACCATATGACCAAGTATTATCAGGTTACAGCAAATTCGCTGAAACTGGGGGATTTTCTCCTGATGACTTGGCTAATATTCGCGCTCGTGCTATATCTCCTATTAGAGCTACGTATGCTAACGCTGAGAGAGAAGTAAATCGCCAGAAATCATTACAGGGTGGTTATTCTCCTGGCTTTGGTGTATTAAAAGCACGAATGGCTAGAGAGCAAGGTCAATCAGGTGCCGAAGCTACTACTAATGCAGAAGCTAATATTGCTGAAATGACTCAAAAAGGCAAGTTAGCTGGATTAGAAGGATTATCTGGATTAGTTGGTAGAGAAGGTGGCGGTGGTGGCGGAGGTGATGATTCTGCTGAAACTACTCCAGTACCTGAGAAAAAGAAAGGTTTCTGGGGTAAAGTAGGTGGTGCTCTTAAGAAGGTTGGTCAAGTAGCATTACCTATTGCTCTTGGTGCTATTGGTGGACCTCCTGGTGCTATTGCTGGTAAAGGTATCAGTGGTGCTTTAAATAGAATTGGCCAGAGTGCTGGCAGACAGATGGGGGTTAAGTAATGCCAAATGAATTCCTCCGTATGCAGAATTTCTTTGCACCACAAAAGCAGCTTAGAAGTGTATTTGATGATGATACTCCTCAAGTAATGGCTTCTTCTGCTACTCCAGCACGTAATGCACCGGCTGCTGATTATAGTGGTTATGAAGATTTATATAACAGCGAACCAGAACAGGAGTATGGATATGAAAGTAATACTCCTGTAATGGATGAATTTACTAATACAGTACTAAATCCTCCTCAGCGTAGAGGACCATCTGCAATGAGGATGCTTGGTACTGGCTTGTTATCAGCATTACAGGGTTCTACTGGTCCAGAATCTCGTGTTCCTTTGTATAATGAAAAAGGTAAGAAAGTCGGAGAAAGAGAAGCCGGATTCTTCGAATCTTTAGGTAACAAGCCATATAATGTAAAGCAAGCTAATGAAATTCTTGATATGCCTTATGACGCTGAAGTCGAAGATTTCAAGACTAAGGCTGAACAGCAGTATAAAGCTGCTGGCATTGAAAAGACTCGTGAGGAAAAAGCTGCTTTAGCTGAACAACGACGTGCTACGGCTAGAGTTGCTATTCCTTCACAAGCAGAAGCTAGAGGTAAGACTGCTGATGCTGCTGTGACTAGAGCTAATGCAAGTATGATGAATGCTCAGACTGCTGCATTCATTCATAATATGACTGATGCTCAGAAACTAGAAGCATTGCAGTCTGGTAAGGTTACATTGCAGGAAATGCAGGATGCGGCTGCAATGATGCGTACTAATGCAAATAATGTTGCTGCTCAGGGACGTGTAGATACTCAACAGGCTGGTGCTACCCAACGTACTGGTATGCAAGAAGCCGGAGATACATCTAGAAATAATGCCAGTATTCAGGCTGGTATTGAGAAAGCTCAGATGCAGGGTGCTACAGTAATGAATGTGCCTGACTCTGCAAATCCTGGTCAGAGTAAAGCTATTTGGATTAATCCAAGAACTCAGAAATGGGAAGATGTTCCTGTTCCTGGTGGTGGTAATCTTGGTGCTGTTCAAAAGCCTGGAACACCTAGTGCTAAAGGTGGTAAAGAATCAGCTAGAGAAGTAGAGAGACTAGCTGGAGTTAGAAACCAAGCTTCTAGAACTATTGAAGCTATGGATGATGTAATTGATCCTAAGACTGGTAAACTATCAGATGATGTTGCAGAAGCTGTTGGACCTTCTAAGATGAATCCTCTTGGATATATACCTGGTCATCCTATTCAATCTGGAACATTAAAGGTTGAAAGACTTAAGAATTTATTAACTGTTGATTTAATGAGTGAGTTGAAAAAGCAATCTGCTTCTGGAGCAACAGGCTTCGGAAATATGAGTAATAAGGATTTAGGAGTACTTGAGAAAGCTGCAAGCCTCTTAAACACCAATTTAAGTGACGAAGAATTTGTTAAAGAACTTAAGAGGATTAGACCTCATTTAGATTCTATTCTTCAACCTGGTCCTAACATTGAAGTAGCACAAATTCCAGATAAACCTGGTACTGTATCTGCTACCAAATTAACACCTCAGCAAGTTATTGAAAGGGCACGTGCTCGTCGCCAGCAAGGAGTATCACGTTAATGCCTGATCCTGAACTTGAAGGTTTAGTTCAACAGTTAATGGAAGCTGGCGGAACTGATGATGATTTAGATGAACTTATTAATTCATATGATTCACAAAAGAATGATGTAGCTGCTGCATCTGAGCGTAATAAATTTGTAGGAGATGTATATAAAGGTCCGGATACCTTTTGGGGTGGTGTCTGGAATTCTGTCAATCCTTTTGGTGGTGGAGAAGCATTAAAAGCCGGTGTAGAAGGAGCCAAAGGATACGCTAAGGGTGCTACATTAGATATTCCATCATCTATTGCTGGCATGGTAGGCAATACGGCTAGCTTTGCTGGTGATGTGTTATCTGACCCTATTGGTTATGGTAGTAAGGTAGCTGGAGCTGTTACTGACCCATTAGCTGTTGGTAGAGGAATGGCTCAAGGTGCTAGAAGCATTGGTAATTCTATCTTAAGTGCTGGTAGTGATCCTGAAGGATTTGGTCGTACTACAGGTCAGTTAACTGGTCAGCCTGCTGTAATGGCTGGTCTTTCTCCACATATACCGGCTGCTATTAGACAAACTGGTAAACCTGTTGAATGGGCTGGCAGAATGATGCAGAAGCATCAACCTATGTCTGCTGCTATTCCCAGGTTATTTGAACCCAGACTAACTAGAATACTTGAAAAGGGTGCTGGTAGTTACGTAGAGGATGCTGGTCAGGCAATGCAGCGTTATGGAGCACATTCTAATATTCCACCTAAATTATCTGCACCTGCTAATCCTAATTCATTTACTCCAAATCCGCCTACGAGTACAACTACTAGACTTCCTCAGCAAACTGCAACTACTACTAAACCACCCAATCCTACTCCGTCTAGTGCTCATCCAACCAAGTTAAACACTAATGGAAGTGGTGCTGGTAGTAATACTAAGTTTACTCAACAAGTATTAAGACCGGCTAATGCTCCTATGACAGGAGATCCTGAAATTGATGCTATTCTTGAGAAATTCAAATTAGCTGATAAAGAAGTTAAAGTTGCTGATGAGGCAATTCCTGAATTAAGCAATAATGCTAGCGGTGAATCTGCTGCTAGTGTAGAAGCTATGAATCGTGTAAAGTCAATGGCTACACGTGGAGAGCAATACGTAGTGTATGACCATGCTGGTAATGTAAGACCGTTAATTGGACCTGATGCTGTAGATTTCGTACCTGGTCGAGGAGAAACCTATGGTATTCAGAAAGCTGATGGCACGTTTATCAGATTAGAAGATAATGGTGGCAAGGTAACGGCTACTCGTCAAGTTGACCCAAAGCGTAGAGAATATCCAGGTTTTCAAGGAACTGCTAAAGAATATGGAGTAGGGCATAGACCGAAAGGACCGAAAAAATGATTGCTTTGATTTTGACGTTGGCTCTGGTTGGACTGATTGTATATCTAATTACAACGTATATTCCTATGCCCCCAATCTTTAAGACTATTATCTATGTTATTGTAGCCATTGTCTTAATCGTCTATCTAATGAGACTCTTTGGAATAGCTGATATTCCCCTTCCGAAAATGTAGTATAGGAGGTGTTAGATGGCTAGGAGTATTATCGATTGCCTAGGTCGTACTATTTCGATTGGTGACAAAGTTAAGACTCCCAATGGAAAGGTCGTTAAGGTTACAGGTGCTGCAATTGGAGTCGAATTTCATAATGCAGAGAAGTGTGAATTGGTCCATAAGGACACCTTAACGACTGAAGAAGAACACAAAAAGCACCACGACGAGGCTAATAAGCACGCTGGTGGAGATAGTGTAAAGCCTGTTAGTGGTGCTCAGAGAGACGATACAGATTGTATTATCTGGGGTAACTAATTATTGTCTTGGTCCGGAAAACCCCCGGCGTAAGTGCATTGGTAACTCTGGAAAAATGGATTGGCTGCAGTTGCTCCGAGAAAACTGCAAGCTACGGCACCAGAGATTGCAATCAGCCAAGATTCTTTTTATTAACTATATTCGAGTAGAATACTTCTCCCATTATTTCTCCTTAATTCCAAGGATATGGACCAATAAACCAATCTTTACGTTTCTCGTCCCAATGCCACCAGAACCCATATTGAAAAAATGGCTTCTTTTCCATAATTAAATTTGCCGGGTGAGGGAGTCGAACCCTCACGTAGTTTCCTACCTTGGATTTTAAGTCCAATGCGTCTGCCATTCCGCCAACCCGGCCCTTTCCTATTTCTTTTTACCAGTAAACTCTGAGTAAGACTTTTCTCCTTTTAATCTCTCAGAAAATTCTCTAATGATAGCATCTTTTGCTTCATCAATAGAGACTTCTCCTATAGCACTAGATATTTGCTGTGCTATATTAGTTATTTCTAAACACGTAGCTTCTACTTCCATTTCAAACTGTCTACGTGCTCTAGGAAACATTTCAGCTAATCTTTGTAATTCTTCTCTTTCTTGATTCTTCGCCATTTTAATCTTTTGTTTCAGGAACGCTATCCGGGTCATTGAACACAACTGCTTTAATAGCCCACATAGCGGTCTGTTCATTGTTCGTGATAGCAATAGATTTTTGACGTGAATCCTTACAGCATTCCTGAATTTCTCTCTCAACAAACGAGAATGCTTCACGTAGTCTATTTATCCTGCTCATTCCATCAGTCGATGGCTTGTGATACTCGTACGGCTTATCAATCGGCATTTTAACCTCAGTGTTTCGTTAAGTTGTCACCAAACAAATTTGGGATAACTGTCTCATTGTAACAGTCATCACATATTGTAATTCTCTCATCCCAATTAGCTCCTGGGAAATTAATTTCAAACTCCTTTCTAGCGTCCTCATCCTCTATTACCTTCTCAAAGGTGTCGCCACAGAACGGACAAATGTAGATATCCCCAATAGCCATGTTAATTCATGCAGCTTGATTAGGATAATCAATTCTGCTTACGTTACGAGCACGTAATCCTTTCGTAGTTGAATCCGGCTCGAATGTAACTTCTATTTGACCACCTCCATCAAAGTCTGTACATAAATCATCCCAGTGACCCTGGAAGTCATCTCTATGGAAGAAATACTCATCAATTCCAGTATTCATAGTAATAAATCCAAATGCTTTATTTGACTTTAGAGTCTTGATTTTGCCTCTTAGCACGACGTTCCCTCCGAGAAGTTATCCACAGTGCTGTGATTACTAGGATGTCTTTTTCTGTGTCCTCGATTGTTTCATTCTTTGGTTCTTTGCCAGTAGATTCGAGGCTCGCAATTCTATATAGCTTTTCAGCGAGTCTGCCAACAAAACCAGCATCTTGTGAACTGTGTGCAAAAAGAGTAGCCACCTGACCTGCAAAGAGATAATTACCGTATGGATTGTTATTCGATGCATAGTCATGTGATTTCTTATCGTGAGTATCTGCCATTTCCTCTAATAACTTATAAAACTCAGGCGAACCGTTTCTAGTCAAGAGAACCTGCCCCTGTTCTTGGTTCTCGAATGCCACCTCCTGGCTTAAAGCCTTCAGGATATCTCTCTCGAAGCTTTTTCGCATTATTCTCCTGAGTTTCCTCTGCTGTAAGACCTAGAAGTATTTCTAACCAAGTTAGATAGAATCTAGCATCACCAAGCTCTTTTGTTAACCTATCTATATCTAATGGAATATCATGATATAGAAACTTCTTGATATCTTCTAGAACCTCTCCTGCCTCACCAGACAATCCAGATGAAGCATTACCTAATTGCATCTCATAATCATTGAGAGTTCTGAATCTAGTTCTAGCTGTCCTTAAAACAGAATCTCTAAATTTCTCATTATTCATCATTTCTCCTTCTTTTTCTTATCTTTTTCTTCTTGTTTTATCTTCTCTTTAACCTGTTCTGTTTCCTTGTCCAATTCATCTATCTGCTTCTGGAGTTCAGGTGTAGTTCTAGCCATTGTATCCTCCTACTGCTCAAAGATTGTGCTGGTTGGCCACTTGATATTACGGAACCCACTCTTTTTAACAACATTCTCAGTCCAATTGTATCCAGGTGCTGCAAAGTTAATTGCAACTTCACCAAGACCAGGACCATCCTGTGCCATCATACCATAATAACCCTCAACAAATCTATTCTTGATAACCCTCAAATTTTCTGATTTCTCAAGATACGGATCACCGCACCTATCGAATATCATAGCCTGGCTAAGATTAGCACCATCAAAATAATTTTCTTCAAGGCTTAGATTAATTGGACCGCCACTGACAAACACTGTACGGCCATTATTACCATACTTAGATGGATCAATATCAGTAAAGTTATTTTTTCTGACAAGTACATTGTTCATCGTAACTGATGGATATCTAACTCCATTCTTAACTGTATCATCCCGACCTAATATAGATAATCCACCCGCCATGTGGCTAAGATTATTATCTTGAATTGTAATATTCTGAATTGTAGCCCATGGAGAACGCCCATACTGATTACGTACAGATAGAACAATACCATATCCAATCTGTCCATCAACAAATGAATATTCGAGATTGCAACCTTCCATCAGAAGATTACGACACTCTTTAAGTTCAAATAAATTCTTGCATCCTGCATTGGTATCTGCTCTCCAACTCGGATTTTTGAACAGGTGAGAATTTCTAATCAGAATACCATTTGGAATAGCATCATCTGATGGCGTAGTATCACCACCAAACATGATGTTCTCACCAGATGCCTCTAATTCGCAATCACTAACAATCAAATCCTTTGTACCAGCAAATCCAGCAATTGCCTGTGTATCATTGGACATGAAGATATTTAGAATTCTTGTACTAAGGATTCTGCATCCTTCAGTATTACAGAGAATACCACGATGCTGAGTTAGAGGACTACCATTTAATGTACAGTCTTCAACAAATGTACGTGGACCAGTAATCAGAATAGTTACTTCTTTATGCCCATCCATCACAATGCCAAAAAACTTAACATCTCTTGGACGAGCATCAATAGAAGCGTTGACTAATTTAGCTGTACCTGGAGATTTAATAGTACATGGCTTTGGAATAATACACTGCCCAACATCCTGAACGAAATCAGCATCTAAATTAAATATTGAATCTTCTTGATTATCTTGGATTAAATTAAGTAAATTGTCACCATTCTTAACTATGATTTCATCAGATGGAAATTGGGTCTCATTGACCATTGCTATTGCACTGCCGATTGTATCCTGTGCTTTTTTTAGTTCAACTACAATCTGTTCTTGTGTGGCCATTATTTCCCCTTTTTGGACTCATATTCTACCCAGTAGCAATCGATGCAAACATAGAGATTACCCACGTACGCTGTTTCTTTCATCTGATGACATCTAGTACACTCAAGCATTCTCTTTTCTTTCTTCTCCCTCTCCTTTCTTTGAGCAGTCTCAAATGGTGATTTATATTTACCATCTTTAAATGGAATATCCCAAGTTCCTTTCGTCTCTTTATTCCATCTTGCTCTTTCTTCTGGAGTCATATTCTTAACATATTGATCCCAGAAATTCTTAAAATGGTCATTATTTGAAGATTGCGGTCTAGACTTAAAAAATGGTTCTTCAGATCTCTTTACATCAGCCCACGTTCTCACTTTTTCTGCTTGTTTAACTGGTGGTAATATTGGTAATGACCAATTACTTGCTTCTAGCATCTTACATACTTTACGAGCGGCTAAATTAGCTTCATTATCGTTAGGGTTATTATTTGCTAATCTCGTTAGTTTTTTGAGTAGGTCTAAGTTCATATGCTACTATTAGCCGGCAACAAATATTCCAGTCTATACCTTCTACCTCAAACCATAAATCTTCGCCAAACCCAGAACTATCATCTTCATGGCATGATTCACAGCAAGGAACATATTTCAATCCATACTGTAGTTTGAACTTGTTGCATTCCATTAACGTCCGTTCCAGTTATAGTATGTTCTACAGAACAAACACCATCTATATTTCTTTACTCTATTCCTACCACATTGAATACACAGCCCGGCTAGTAACCTTTTAATCTTGACTTTGCTGTAACTCTTTGGGATTCTTCGTAGCATTTCTTGCATTTAGTGTAGCCGGAGTCAATAACAAATTTACCAGTTGCTACTAACCAATGACCACATTCAAGTATTTTCTTGACGGCATACAACTCACTGTCAAATGTATTTTCAACTTGCTCATAAGATATAACTTTACGATCAGGCCATTCTTCAATTAGGTTGTTGTCCTTCTGGAATTTCATATGTTTCAGATTCGATAATATCACGTATTTTCCTCATTAATAGAATAGCCGGTTCGTTCTCATAGCTAATATATTGAAACTGTAACAATTCATATAGAGTTTTTAACTCATCAATATCTAAATACCTAACGTTTCCTTTTATCTCGTTCAGCAATGTGTTTTTGGTATGACTCAAGTGGTTCACCTGCTAATCTAATAGTCCAGTCCATATTGGACCCAACTCCAGTTTTAACTCTCTTAATCCAATTCATCTCTAATAAATTCTCTAATATCTGATCCAATGTAAAGCTATTGAATGTACCATAACCCTTCCACAATAACTGCTTCCTGGTAAGTTCCTGATCTGGTGCTGCCATCAAATAATCAAGAACCATTTTCGTACCTGAAGCAAGTGGGTCTGGTCCTCTACCTTCTGTAGTTCTTTTATTACTGTAAATTAAACTAGTTACTCTTGTAATAGCTTCTTCCATATCAGGCTCAGATATCTCGCCTGTAAATTCAAAATCTGCTAGTGCTAAGCACATACCTACTTTTAATACATGGTCTGGAACTCTATTTAGAAAGCCTGTCTTGTCGTATGTTTGACTTCCTCTCCATTTCTTTCTCCACGTATTAAACAACTGTCTTGCTTCTTCTGACGGTCTAATCTGCCCTTTATGACTAGATATCTTAGTTAGATGTGGAACATACTTCGGAGCAATATAATCATCAAACTTATCACCTTCTCTTGGCTTTTCTCTCTCATCATCTAAGAGATCAACATCTTGGCTACGTTTTTCTTCGTAGATGATAAGGTTACGCCCAATGTATCCGCCCTCAATATTAGCCTGAGGAATTGAATCATAAAAGTGAGCGGGAGAACTGCCAAAGAGAGCAGTAATGTATGGGTTCTTAAGCTTTTCTGCACCATCTCCTTTGAGGAGGTTTGTCCATTCAGCATTATAATGCCCGTCATATAGGTCTGTGAGAATAGTGAGACTGTCGGGATCTTGAATAATAGCTGTTGATAACTCTCCATTGACGATGTATCCTCTACTATCTGAGATGTTAAGTGATTTATCTTCATTTGTTCTTGTCCTACTTAATTCCTGAACAATAGCCTGAATACTACTACGACCTTTAATGACTCTAGTGACATTTGCCTTGGTCATCAACATAGCTGCCCTGTTGATGGGAAACCCTTTACCTAAGCCTGAGTCACCAAGTAACATGACATATAGATTTGGTCTATATATCAAGTCTCCTTTCAGTGTAGTCAGATGGTAATTGTTTCCGGCTGCTGCCGATATAGTTGTAAGAAATGACCACCATAACCACGATTGAGGTGTTTCAACATGCGAACATTCAGATACTAGTGAGTCTACAAAATTAAGTTGCCTCACGAAGCTTATCTCGCAACCTTAATACTAAATTGAATGCTTCTTTTTGTCGTTCTTGTGGAAACTGACTACCAGTTATCCCAAGAATAATCAAATTCAATTCATCCATAGATAACTCAATTAATACTTTCTTATCATTCATTTTCGGTTAATCCTTCCACGAGTTTGAGCTAAGTTATACAATCTTTCAAAGTAACCTGGTGGTACATTCTCTCCGGCTGTGCCTATTACGAATACATGAAAATTCTGTCTGCCGTTTAAGTCAGAAAAGTCAGATGGGTAAAACCATTCAGACTTATCCATTGATTGACTTCTAGCCCAAACCTCGGCTTCTCTGTAATTACCTGCTATGATACAAATCATCTTCTTTTTTAACCTCTCTAATTTCTATCTTATCAACATCAACGTCATAATCAGAAAACATATCTTCTATTATGTTATTGAAATGAGCTATGTCAGTATCCTCAAATGGATGATTACAATGATCAGTAATCGAGATTATGACTTCTTTTTTCTTAGACATTATTCAATCTTCTCTTTAGGTATTTTAACTTCAAATTCTTTAATTACATCACCGATAGAATCTTGTGCTAACTTTAATAGTCTGATTACTTCTTCATTATCATCTTTCTGAGCTGCTTCTTCTGCTTTGTTAGCTACCATTAACATAAAATCTTTGATTGTTACCTTCATAATTTCACCTTTCTCATTTCAGCATAATTAGTATCAGAGATTTCCAACTCAGATGGAATAGTTAGTTTATAGTCACGCTTCAAACTACAGTATGTGCTAAAATCTACAGGAACCTCAAAATGCTTCTTCATCAATCTAGCGTATGGTTCCCAATTATTCTCTGGCACCTGCATAAGTAAGCTGTCGTGATTCTCAGAGAGCCACATATATGCATTATCGCCATCTAGTTCATAGTCAATCTTTAATGCTGCACCTTGTACAATGTGAGCTACTGTGCGTTGTGGTATATTGGCGTAGCCTTCTTTGTATAATTGTTTATCCATTCTTCCATTAAAGATACGAACACCTCCAAAGGGATCGATGATTGTTCTGCTCGACTCCAGACAATCAATGATATCTTGATGAAACTTTCCTTTGATCTTAGGTGACGCGGAGTGGAAAAGTTCCAACATCTGTCCAGCACGCCACTCACTAATCGACATACTAATATCAAACTTTTGAGCATCAGTATTAAAGTTGACCATAAACTCACCCTTGCCCATATCGTAATTACCTGCATGGCGCGTCTTTTTACCACAGAATCTCTCCGGTCCATCTTTTTCAATAATGTCAACTACTGGTATTTTATCTGTGGTAAGGATAAGTTTAGATGTATACCCAAATATAAGTCCGGCTGTTCTCCTATGTATATCTACTTTGTCGAATGCTTCTAATAATTCCCAATCTTCACCTAATACAGCTACTACTCTTGCTTCAGCCTGAGAGCTATCTGCACTGAGGAATACGGTTCCTTTATCCGGAATAAACATAGAGCGTATGTCTTTCGCGAGTCGCCCATGTTTACTAATCGTATGGAACGCAAGCCCAATTTTCTTCGGCCTAATTGGCTTTTTAAGTATTCCAGTAGAACTTCTGCAAGTTTCTGTCGCTGAGATGTTGAAAGACGCTTTGCATCTTCCATCATAATCCGGGCTGAAATTGATATTACGTGATTTTTGAGTTCTGATTCTACGTTCTTCGAGTAAGTCAGAGAGTATTGCTTTCTTTTCTGGCGTTTTGGCATGGCTCCCCAATAACGCTACAATGGTATCTTCAGATGTAGGATTACGAGTTCTAATCTTGAATTTCATGTCTTTATATAAAAGATTCCACATCTGAGGATACGAGTTTACGTTTACTTCATATCCTACATTCTTGGTGATCCTATCGTGAACCACCTGCTGCATACCTGTATACTTTTTAGCTAATTCTTTCTTTCTATCTAAGTCTACTAAGAAGCCATTGTTCTCCATTTTCAAATAGAACTTATGCTTCTTCATCATGTAGTTGTAATAATACTCTACAAGAGGAACCTTAAATTTATCAGCTAAATCATGTAAGTCTGTCTCTTGTTCCTCATCAATTTCATGCGTAACGCAACAGTCTTTCCCGTTGTATCGTAATAGTTGTTCAATCGGTTGTTTACCAAGCTTGAATTCTTTACCTTCCTCTTTATAATAAGGCTCTCTAGTCCAGAGAGAAGCTTGGACATGGAGTCTTTTATCTGGCAATTCTGGGAAGATAACTCTTGTTTTGATAAGAGTGTCGCTGTACACGTTTGGGAGGAGAAAACGAATAAGATTAAGTTTGAATTCGTCGTATTTGATGTTCTGGCCAATAAGTTTGAGTCTGCGTAATTGAACATCAATTAGCCTCCAAACTTCATCTAACTCACGTTCACCCATATCAGTAAGCTTATGCCTACCAATAGAAGATAGAAGCGGAACGGATATGGCATGATGTCTGTTGAAAGCAAAACCAATACAGACAGGAACGCAATTAATAGATTCAATATCCGTTGTCGCTTTGTCGAGCTTCTCATATTTGCCAAAGAATCTATATAAATCTAATGATGAGTGTGCTACTTCTAAATCACGATCAGGTAATCTTAATATTCTTGACTTAGATTCTTCTACAGCACGAGCAAAATCATGCTCAATCAATTTCAAGTAAGTGAATTCAAGTCCACCTACTTGCTGACCATTTTCATTTCTATTAAATAGCGCGGCTGGATGAATTGTTGGTACTACCTTAGTAATGCCATCCTTAGCCGTTAGAATGGAACCACGGTATTTCAGTATGCCTGTAAGTCCCGTGGTTGCTTCTAATGCTAAGTCACCAATAGCCAGAATACATTTAGGTCTACGCTGTGTTATTTCTTCTTCCCATAAACTCTTGATTTGTTCATTGAGATCGACACCAATGAGATTGAGTTGTTTTAAGTTATTGTTTGGTGGTTGGTATTTGCAGACATTTGTGATATATACTTGACTACGCCTAGTTCCGGCTTTTCTAAAGCAATCGTCTACCAAAGAACCGGCTGGTGCTTCTGGATTAAATGGAACACCTGATTCGTTCTCTGTCTTACCAGGTGCTTCTCCAATAGCCATCAAATCAGGTTCTAATGGTCCTATTCCACCGACGTAATTAGGCATCTACTTCCTAGTTAAACCCATCAATGAAATCAATGACTTGCTGCCTTGACATTCTCCGATTTGTAATTAACTGAGCGCCACAGAGAGAAATCAATACCTGATTATTTGTCTCTGGATGCTTTGTTAAATCAGACATCATAGAGACAATGCCTTTAGTTGGATCTTTATAGAAATCCATTTCAGCAATTGCTCTCTCTTTACACCACTTAAGATGTTCTTGTCTAGTCAATCTAGCCTCAATTCTAATTCACGTTGAAGCTGACGCACATATGCAAGTGCATCTCTCATTGAGCTGCAACGCTTTATTTGTTTTTCATGTGTTCTAAGGAAGTTTGCAATTAATAAATCTTGTGAAATACTACCAATTGATCTATTCAGTGTCGATGCCGTCTTAGCTATGGTCCATTTTTGATCATCTCTACAACACTGTACGTGAAAGTTTCTTATCTCAACTGCCCTATCAATCCATGAAGGTTTGATTGGGGGTGCCTTCAATTACTAATCCCTCCGAAACCTAAATTTCTCATCAATAGGCTCCACTTCTTTTTCTTTTTCACGCCTTCTATCTTCTTTACTCTTACCTTCACTGTCTCTAGTTCCTCTACAGATAGGATACTTCTTACAGCCCCAGAATGTGCCAAACTGGCCTTTCCGGCTAATCATTGGCCCATCACATTCAGGACACATTGGTTCAGTGTATGGTGAATCAGGAACTTTCTCATCTACTTTAATTTCATCTACTTGACCATAAGCAGAATGTTTCTCTATTTGATAAGCTTCTGCTTTTGCTTTAGTTGAAAACAATGTAATCTCATAAGAGCCAGCATCACCATCTGTCTCGTGATACATGAATACTGAATAAGGTTTAGCCATTATCTCTCCATTTAGATTAAAGTTTGCTGGATGCTTTCCCACGTTTCCAGAGGATGTGTCCACCTTATTTGCATATTACGCTTATTCGATGGCATCCAGCAAATAACTACTACGCCGTCAGTGGCATGAAGTCCTGAACGTCATTGAATTCATTGCCACGGTTGCTCTTTCCACGCTTGATATAGACCTTCAGCTTCTTTCCAATCTGAGCCTTGAATTGCTCAGTAGAAAGCTGACCATCTGCATATCCACGGACAGGATCTGGAGGACCATAGAAAATCAGCCACAGAGCCTTTCCAAAGGAAAGAGCAGTTTCATTGAAAAGCCTCTGGCAACGAATGCCCTTATTCGGCCCATCAATGATCTTGAAATGGAAAATACAGTTGGTACTACCAGGATTCTTAGCATCCTCACCAGCTGCTGTTTCCTCGTAGTCAATAATCTCTACGGGATGCCAGCCAGGTTCTGCTAATTCACCACGCTTTAGATCATCAGGTGTAAGAACTGCTCTCATTGATATTCTCCTTTTTCAGAGTTCCACTTTTTGTTGGTTGGTCTGTCTAGTTCTTGAGTTGGTTGAGTTGTCGGTTGAGTGAATGGATTTACGAACGATGCAGTTGATTGAGTGGGTTGTTCTACTAATGCATTATTAGTCTCCTTCATTTTCTGAATTGCCTCTTTCCAGACTTCATAGAATAATCTGTCAGTGATGTTCAACTCTGCTTTTAAGCCGAGATTAGACTTAGCAAAGTCATCTTCACTTGAACCGACAGTATTCACAAAGTATTGAATACCACCACTACCAGTAGCAGCATTCCATTCTGAACGTCTGGAGAAATGATAAATCTCTGAGAAGTTACCAGGTACGATTCCGGCTACTTTATTTCCATAAGTAACAATCGGATTAGTTTTAGTAATCTTCATGTTACTGCCTGAACCTTCAATCTTAATACCTGGAACTGGATGGCAAGTCCAAATGATATGTGCAGGCAGTGCCTTAGCTATGTCAAGACACTGTGTAACTAGGCTGGTTTCAATCTTATACTCATCGAAGTCAGGCATTATCTGGTCTTTATCTTTAGATTTACCTTTAGCTTGACCTCTAAAGCCTAAAGACCAGTTAACAGCACCACTCGTCATGTTGGTTACAGAATCATTAATATATGCAAAGTGTCTAGCACCACCTTTAGCTAGACCCATCATAAAATTCAAATACTCATTAGCATTGTGTGAATTAAACACGTCATATTCAATCCGGCTGAGAAGTTCTGGCCGTCTAATTATATGCCGATAGAAATGATCTAGTTCTACTGGCTTTTTCTTATCCCAATAAGCTATATGAATTGGACCTTCAAGACAGAAGCTAGACGCAGCAAGTGTCTTGCCAAACCCAAACGGTCCTTTGAGTAATATAGTGGTTTGGCTATCTATTTGCATATCACTTGCTTTAGGCATCTAGTCTCCTAACTACTAATTTGAAACCCATTGCACTAGCAATTGCTTGTGCTTTAAGCGCACAAGTAGCACACATCTTAGGTGGTGGATCTTCACCAGGCCAGAATACCTCTACAAATGCATCTCTTTGGCATTCTTTTGAATGACATTTGATCGGTGTGTTATCTTCCATCCTGGTGATTCCCAACCACATTCACATCTCAAATAAATTTTATGTTCCTTTAAATCACATATCATCATGGAGTTCTTATGCTTACATCTAAATATCTTCCTCAGAAGATACTCCCACAGCGGCATCAAGGCGGCTACGTAAATCGCTAGCTTTATCTTCCGCCACGGAATCGAGAACCGGTATGTTGACTCGTCGGATATAATGATTTTTACCATCATCACCCCTGACTTTAGTCTTACTGCAATCACTGCAATGAGGTCTAGCTAATTTAATATGATATTCATTTAATACAAACTCATTGCCGCAAAGATTACAAACAGACTTCTTACCAAGAGCTAGCGAGCATTCAATCTTAAACGTACAATCTAATGTGCAAAAATAAATTTCCGTACCTGTCCTATATCTCAGTCGTCTCAGTTGATGAGTGTGCTTTCTCACGGGCATCTTTAGTATCCTCAAATTCCTGACTGGCTTTACGCAATACTTTGGTTACATCCCAGGGTTCAGACTTAATAAAATTGTTATTTAACTTGTATAACTTAGCTTCTTTGCCAGAGCTATCGCATACATCATAGTACTCACACCGCCTGTAGTACTTATCGCATGACGTTTCATTCATTGGCCACGATTCTTCAGCAGCGCATCTAACATAATGAAACATCGATTTAATTACATTCTCCTTCCAGTCTTGCAAGATTAACTTATCATAGCTAAGAGGAACACGCTTGAACTTTTCATGTGCCTTGACTGTCTTTTGAAAGCCTATCCTATTAACGAATAGATAATTGGATTCAACGGCTGTTACGTAATTCTTAAACTGATTACTCATCCTCAATACTTCTGAGGCTCTATCATATGACTTGTGGTCCATTGGAACGTTAGTATATTTATTGTCCGAGAACATTAAATCAATCTTACCTGACATATAAAACTTAACTTCATCATCTTCATACAATAAATACATAAATGGTTGTTCTACACTCTCAATTCTTAGATTCTGATCTTCAACTCTCCAGAAATCATAGTATTCTTCCATTACATCTACGATTCTAGTGATTTCATCAGAATCCAAATCAGATGCACATACACCGCCTTCTCGTATCTTACTGAGAGCGGCTACTACTGCTTCACCATATTTAGTACCATTGGAGATAGCTTCGTAGTATACTTCATTACCTAAATGAACAAGCGTTCCTCTGTCTAGCTGTGGTGATTTGACAGATGGAGTCAAGTTAAAATTGTATCTGTAGTTGTATCTACATTCGCAAAGACGAAACAAATCGTATTTGCTTGCGTCCATTACGATATGAAGCTTACGCTTCAGTATCTCAGGACCAACTTCAACAGTCATTATTCATCCTCAGCAGAGCCTTCAATTAGACCATTCTCTAATAGTACCCTTCTAATTATTTCAGATACATTTGTCTCGAATCCCATCGTCTGGAATTCCTCTCTAATCATCTCCCTGATTTTATCTTTCATTTCCTCAGTGAGATATGGAATATTCATACTTTTTCAACCTTAATCTGATTCCTAGCTCTACGAAGAATTCTAACAATCCAAATACTTTAATCCATATAGAATGCATAGTAACGATCACCACTTTCGATATCATATCTAAAGTTATTATCTTCGTGAAACCTTATATATTCTTCTAAAGTGGCTTCTCTTACTATACAAATCCACAAATTGTTATATGGCTCGTCAGCAGTCCTTCTAATTCTTACCTCTTGCCTATCTAAACTATACCTAATATTAGTAGCACCAATGATTAAGTTATGTTCCATACTAACAATGTGGATAGGTTAGAAAACTAACTTCTCCATCCTTTATGAAATACTTTCTAGTTGCATGAAACTTCTCTTTGATTCCATCTGATCTAACCAAACCAATCTGCATTACTACAGTAGATGGATCAAATTGGTCTGAGTGAATGTGTACCCACTTAGTACCATTCTTAATTAATTCATTACCATCTTCAGTTACTTTTGACATTAGATTCATTGAATTTACACCAGTTATAGTGAGCCTTATTTGGTGAGCTATAGTTACATGATTTACATCTGTAGTACATTATCGCTTCAAACTCAGCTTCTTCTTTCTTTACTGGCTTGACTGGTTCTACGAAATCCTTCCTCTTTACAATCCTATGTACAGATATCACTAACATCTGTAATCTAGCCGAACTAGCGGCTGGAATAGGATCTTTAGTGTGATTGTCGCAGAAATATATCTTATTATCTGCGACTTCCACGCATACAAAGTGATTAGGAACAGTCACTATGTATTGTGCATTACCTTTTGGTGCTAGAGTAATCAATGCTCTAAATAACGACATATCATTGACATTTACATTAATTTGATCAAAGCCTAGCTTGTCAGCAGCTCTGAGCAGATCAGTAAGTAATACACCACGAATGTCATACTGTCCATTAATAGACTGGATTACCCTAGCACACTCGTCTGTGGACCTACCAGTTAAAATTGATAATACTGATGGTCCACAATATTTGTTAAATCCGAATTCTACTGCTTTCAATTGAGGCATTATTACCTCACTATCTTGAAATGTTTAGCTTTAGGTTGAGGCAAATATGAAATTTGTTCTCCGATTCCGAAGTGATATGCAAGAATGGTTGCAATCACCCATGACTTGCTAACTCTATGTTTATTTGCCTCTGCCCGAACAGCCATTTCAATTTCAGCTAAAACACAAGCAGGTAGTGATTCTCTACCACCTTCAACCGGAGCTTGCCTTTTAATCTTATACATTTACGCAGCACCTTTAAGTCTTTTCTTAGCCCACACAGCTTTCATTGATTTACTTAACTTACGTCTACCGGCTGAAGTCTGCATCCAATGAGGTTTAACTCCACGAGTAATCTCACTAGCTGTTTTCCTATTCTCCTTTCTTTTCTCGATGAATAGCTCATCAATTAGTTCTGCTATCTTACGTAGCTTTTTAGATACTGTTAGCAAATCATTCATTAGATGTCTCTCCATTACTTGTCATTCATATGGCATCCATTGTTAACACAATGAATATGCATGACATCTACCATATTCATAAGCTCTTTGATTGCCTTTATCTCAAACTCATCCAGTTGAATGTTACCACATCGACAATCAGCATCTCTATCTAACAGATTCTTGAGAACTACAAAGCATTCTAATCTCTTGAAGTCTACATTAATAAATTTCTCATTCATATTACAGTTTCCATGCTTTCTTAACCAAGCACTCTCGTTTTGTATTTAGGCTCTTTACCATTTCTGACAGCTATTTCGTCGAGAACAGCAGCTTTTCTAAACTTTGCATGATATACTTCAAGTACCATCTTAATTAATCTCTTATTAAGTTGCTCAGTAGTGAGCGTCATGCAATGCTTTCTTTCACTATTGTAATACTTGTGAAATTTTCTTTGCTCTCTTGGTAATCTCTTGCCTAAGGCTGTTTTAGGATTATCATTTACAGTTTCCATGCTTTCTTGCCTCTTGTTACTAACAGTGTAGCAAGCTCGCTCATTAGATTCTGTTGTTCCCAAGCAATCTCTTTATTATCTAGAGTGCTTGCTACGATTGCTCGCTTTTGTTCTACTAGCTCAGTGAAGTATTCATCTATGGTTCCACTTGCAATCATATAGATGTAATTCACTGGCTTAGTCTGACCCATTCTAACGAGCCGTTTCTCTATCTGTTCCTCACTTGCAGGATTCCAAAATCTCTCTAAGACAATCATGTCAGAGCAGAGATGCTGTAATCCATCCATTCCTTCACCACTAGCTAATCCAGAACAGAGAATAACAAAGCTTTTGTCATTGTCTAGCTGTTTGAGTTTGGCTGCACTATCATCTCCAGCTCTTACCATTACGGCTGGATTATAGCCATTCTCAGCTAACCATTTGTTAATGTTCTGTTCTAGCAAATTAACGGCTGCATGGTGATGAGCAAAGACGGCTATTCTACGTCCAGTGCTCTCAATATGCTCTTGAATATACTCATTAGCTTCGTATGTCTTGGATATTCCTGTTATCTGGCGCATCTTATTCATAATGGCCAGCTTATTAACATTCTTATCCGAATAGCTCATCTCATCGTTATACATGAGGTCATCTAATTCTTTCAATGCCTCAGCATAAGCTTTATTTAACTTCCTATCTAGTTCCACATGATGGAACTTACGTGGTTGCTGAAGTGCAAATAAATCAGGTAATACTTCAGCTTGTGTTCTACGGATAATAAAATCTTTGGTTAACTCATGGAATCTTTCAGGATTCTTTAGACCACCTACCTTCTGTGACCACCCATTATTATAGGCATCACAGTGCTCGTCTATGAATCTCTGATATTCAGGAAACATTCTAGGTCTGATGAGATTTAGAATCGTGAAATACTCACCAGCATGATTTCTTATTGGTGTGCCACTTAATGCTATAATGTGCTCACATTTCTTACCAATCTTCTGAGCACCTTTTGATCTGTCAGCAAGATGATTTGTAATCTGCTGGCATTCATCTAGAATTAAGGTCTTAGGTTCAATGTGCTTCCATACTTCTGTCTTAGCAAGCATTGCATAGGAAGTTACATACACATCAAACCCCGGCACAGCTATCTCTTTCCCAGAGTATAAGACTTGAACTTTAGAACCGGGAATCCAGTTCCAAATTTCTCTCATAAACTGAGTCTTGATAGTTGCCTTAGTTGCAACTACAGCGGGAGTCAATTCACCAAAGTGTAGTTTAAGTAATGCTAATGCTTCAGCAGTCTTACCTAAGCCCTGCTCATCAGCAATTAATACTCTACAATTAGCTTCCTCTGAGAACTTAACCCCATCAATCTGAAATGGCATCAATTTCTTACCATCTACAGATTGCAGAGTGCTATAATCAGCAGAAGCTAATACTTCTTCAGTGGTTACATGCCCGCATTCGAGTGTGATAAGTTTGCTAGAACCGAAACTAATTCGATTCTTTTCTATTGCAATCTTACCACACTCTTTGCAGGTTTGCTTAATAATACTTGATAGTGCCATCTTATTTACGTTGTGGAAAGTGAAATGCCTTTCTAGTCAACCTTAGGTCTATTGAATGCTGTCATGCTTTCATACGTATCGAGAATCAAACCTTCAAGCATTCCAATCTGATCATCTCTACTTGGTCGGAGGAAGAAAAATGGCTTAGTATCTTCATTTTTCTTTACGATGCTAGAAGGAAATAGAACAAATAATCCCTTCTCAACATCATCACAGATTGTAAATCCTACCAAGTGAAAGCCATTGAGGAATCCCTCTTCAAATTCAACAGCGGCTTTCGCTACGCGATTGCCTTTCTTCATTAAGAAAGGCTCTACCTTGATTTTCATTTCCACGCCCCAATCTAGTCTAACGCGACTATCTCATCGCAGTCTCTGCACTTAAGCACAGTTTTATTATTATCCTTGGTGAAATCAAGTTTACCATTGCACTTCATGCAACTACTTGGTAATACTCCATTTCCACCCAAATCAGATACAATAGTATTCCCATGCTCAGCAAGTTTAGCTAATTTATCATCTCTCACGTGTGTCTCCATGCATTATACGTTGCGCTGCATAATCCAGCGCATTCCTAATAGCCAGACACCGTTCACGTACATCATTATCAATAGCTTGATTAGCTAGCTCTTGATACTTTTCGGTTTCCTCTCTAACAATCTTCCAACACTCATAAGTATTCTTTACTTTCAGAATTGGAACCATTATTTACTACCGAATGACAGTGAACCCGGATCAAATGGCTTAGAGTCTCCGTTAGTTTCTGGCTTATTAGCTTGCACAGTAACTGCTGAAGTCTCTACGGTTGTTTTCTGGAATGTAACAGTTTTTACTGCTTTCTCTGTTGCTTTCTTTTCCAGATTTGCCATCATCTCGTTAACAGTATCTTCATCAATACCAGTGTTAAGCAATTGCTTTCTCATCTTGTCTAACTTAGACATACGAGAAGCACGCTGAGTTACAGCATTAATTGCATCACTAGTAGCTTGATTAGATTCTGTCGGAGATAACAACCATTCCTTATTCTTAGTCTTAGACTTACGCTCTCTATCTTCGTCGTCAGCAGCAACGGCCCTTGCTTTAGCTTCAAAAGCAATAGTCCGTAGTTCCTCACGATGCTCTCGTAATTGGATATCATCCATATCCTTTACGAGAACTTTCTCGTTATTGTAGAACTTAGCGAATAACAGTTCTTGCTCTGTCATACTTTCACCATCCAATCGAATTCTAGCAAACCAAATGTCCCTTCTAATTTCAACTCTGAATAGATATTCACTAGTTATCCAATCAGGTATGTGAAATTGACAAGACCAACAACGAAGACTCAGTATGTCGTTGTAAGTCTTGCAAAGCTCACAGTTCCAATTATCCATCACTCAACAAAAGTAAACCTTCACCAATTATCACAACCTCATCTACACTCATCTTAATGATAGCATCTGGACCATCATACTCAAAGAATATCTCTGTGTTATCAGGATACTTATTGAGTATTTCAATTAATTCTTTTGCTGTCATTTAACTTTGCCGTTTCAAAATGTCTTTGATTACTTCCTCAGTAATGCCAATGCCGTTGTCCATATCTCGTGTTAACTAATGCTAACAATCGATGAACACTACGCTTACTCACTAAGTGAGTCATTCAATCAAATGCAGGCCGTTTCCTCATTTAATCACTGGTTAGCATCTAGCAAACGGCCAAAGCCGAGTAACCAGCTTATCCGAATTATATTATACTCACTCATACTATCGGAGTCTGTATGAGTTTGAGTTTACCTTATCACATGGCACGTATTCTCCTGTCTGCTCTAAATTTAATTGAGCGCCAATTTGAATTGGGAAGAATGTGCTTTGGCCGGTCGAACCGGCTTCAATTAGTTCACATAATCCACCTCCAAGTATTCAATGAGCAATTTAGTGGCCTAATATGAAATAGATTATAATCTAAACATATCAAACTTGTTTGACCATATCTAAATTGCTCATTCAATACTTGAATTCAGCTAATTAAAAGTGTCACCTAAAGAGGACAAACGTGTCGGAACGGGTCGAGACGTGTCGGAGCGTATCGTTTTGTGTCGTGACACGTCGGAACGTGCAAGGGTCTGTAAACCGTTGAAAATCAACACCTTACCGTCGAAACGGATTATACCACACTCCCTGCCGATTGTCAAGGGTGCCTCCCCTGCCTGTTGGGTGTTGTTTGTCTTTTGTATTTATATATATTATTATATATATATAAAATACAAGAAAACCACCTAAGCACCAGGGGGGGAGGGAGGGTA
>Ga0193696_1000061_pt1 | contig 48096 bp, 48 predicted proteins | sample L3m1metaG_FD_145074 | JGI IMG/M metagenome (GOLD analysis project Ga0193696, IMG submission 145074) | Soil microbial communities from a riparian zone of the East river system, Colorado, United States - L3m1 | ecosystem: Environmental > Terrestrial > Soil > Riparian zone | place: USA: East River... | reverse complement strand
CATCCCATACCCGATCGCGCTATTGACCGGCGCCGCCACCACCGTCCCTGCCACCGCCGCCCAGCACGCGATTACGAACACCACGGTCCCGATCGGGTGGGCGGCGGCGCGGCCTCTAAAACGAAACACGGCCAGTCCCGTGAGTCCGAAGAATAGAAAATCGGTCGACACGACGTAGCCGAGGATTTGCTCATAAGTCCCGGACAGCGCGATCACGATGGCGGCGGCGCCTTGTAATGCGATGGCCATGATCGGCACGCGCGTCGTGGGGTGCACACGCGCGACGGCATTGAAAAACAATTTGTCGTTCGCCATCGCGTAATAGACGCGTGGCGCGGTGAGCATGCCCTGGCTGAGAAAGCCGAGTGTGGAGATGGCGATGCCGAGGGCGATCAATTGGGCGCCGCGGGGGCCGAAGGCGAGGCGCATGACAGACGACGCGGGCGTGGTCGTCGCGGCGAGGCCGTCGGTGCCGAGGGCCATGAGGCAGACGACGTTGACGCCGACGTAGATCGCGATGACGCCGAGGACTCCGGCGACGAGGCCGATGGCGAGGTCGCGGCTCGGACGTTTGAGCTCGCCCGACATGAACGTAGCGGTCTGCCAGCCGCCGTACGCGAACATCACGGGCGTCATCGCGGCGGTGAAGCGCCCCAACAGTCCGCCGCCGTCGAAGAGCGGGTGCATGGCCATCTGCGAGCGGCCGATGAACATCGCGGCGGAGCCGAGGAGCATGGCGATGGCGAGCAGCTTGAGGATCATCAGCAGCGATTGCGTATTGGAGCCGCTGCGGACGCCGAGGCAGTTGATCAACGTCAGCGCGATGAGCGTCGCCGTGGCGATGGTCCATTCGGGAACGTGCAATCCGGTGAGCTCGATCGCATAGCGTGCGAACGTCACCGCCACCGCCGCCATGCCGCCGCTCTGCACGACGAGCAGCAGCGCCCAGCCGTACATGAACGCCGCGGCCGGGTGATACGCGTCGCGCAGATACGCGTACTGCCCGCCGGCCTCGGGGCGGATGGCCGCGAGCTCCGCGTAGACGAATGCGCCGAGGAGCGCGATCACGCCGCCGGCGATCCAGGCGCCGAGGATCAGCGGCGTCGAGTGCAGCTGCCGCGCGACGACGTACGGGTTGATGAAGATCCCCGAGCCGATGATGCCGCCCATCACGATCATCGTGGCGTCGAAGGCATTGAGGCGGCGCGCGAGCGTAGTCACGCGGTTACTTTACGTTGCCGGGCGCCGTCTAAGCACGCGGAGGAAGTCACATGAAGCTGCGACTCCTGATCGTGACTCTTTTCGTTGCCGGCGTCCTGCAGGCACAAACGCCCTTCTCGCTCTCCGATCCCGACGGCCAGGAGCTGATCCTCGAAGAGTTGAATGTCCACAGTGTGATTCACGGGATGCTCTCGCTCACCGAGCTCGAATTTCGCTTCCGCAATCCGAAGGCGCGGCGCGTCGAAGGGCGCTTCAACTGCGTGCTCCCTCCCGACGCGGCGATCAGCCGCTTCGCCAAAGAGGTGAACGGACAGCTGATGGAAGGGGAGGTCGTCGAACGCCTCCGCGCCAATCAGGTGTACGAGCAGTTCCTCCACCAGATGCGCGACCCGGCGCTGCTGGAGCAGGACCAGGGCAATCGCTTCTCCGCGCGCATCTTCCCGATCGAGTCCAACGCCTCGGTGCGCATCCTCCTCTCGTACAGCGCGCTGCTGCCGATGCGCAACGACGTGCGCACCTACAGCCTGCCGCTGCGCGGACTGCCGAAGGTCAACAAGTTGACGTTCCGGGCGCTGGTGCAGCCGCTGCCCGGCGAATCGTCATCGACGACCACGGACAACGACTCACTGACGCACAGCACCGCCGACGTCATCACGATGGAGAAGCGCGACGTGGTGCCGCAGCACGACATCAACCTCTCGTGGAAGCCGGCCGAGAACGCGCCGCAGACGCATCTCCTGCGCGCGGGCGACTTCTACATCCGATCGTTCCGGCCGGAGATGCGGTCGATGGTCACCGACGCTCCGCACGACTGGCTGCTCTACGTCGACACCTCGGCGTCTTCCGCCGAAGGAGCCGCGCATCGCATCAAGGCACTGCAGACGATGCTCGCCGCGTTGCCCGCGAGCGACACCGTGCGGGTCGACGCATTCGATCAGGAGATCACCACGCTCGGAAGCGGAACCGCGGCCGAGATGTCGCGGAAGATCGAGCCGCTGCTGCGCGCGCGATTGTTTCTTGGCGGCACCGATCTCGCCGCGCTGCTCCGGCACATCGGCAAGCAGGCGAAGGCGCATCCCGATCGCGCGATCATCATCGCCAGCGATCTCGTCGCCACCCTCGGCGCGACGGAGCGCCACGACCTCGACGAAGCTGCCCGCGCGATTCCCGCGCGCACCGTGCTGCACGCGCTGATCCTCGGCAGCCGCGAGGATGCGGCCGTGGCGAAGGCGCTGACGGCGAGACGCGGGCGCGTGATCCGCGTGCCGTTCAGCGAGTCGCTCGAGGCGCGGGCGAAAGAAGCGGCGGCGGATGTGCGGCGGCCGCTCGGCATATCGCTCGATCTGAACGACGCGTTCGCCGAGTGGGTCTATCCGTCGCACGCCGATGACGTGCAGATGGGCGACGAAGTGATCTCCGTCGGCAAACTCCGCGCGGGGGAGGTCATCCCGGGCGATTCGACCGTGCTCTCCTCGACCACGTTCGGACCGTTGCTGGAGCGCGAAGGATGGCGCGCGAATCTCGCGTACCTCGCGGATCGCGAAGCGACCGAGTCGTCGGAGACCGTGCGGCAGGCGCTCGCGACGCAGCAGGTGAAGATCAGCATTGAGCAGCGCGTGGTGATTCCGCGGACGACGCTGCTCGTGCTCGAGTCGGAGTGGGATTACCAGCGCTTCGGACTCGATCGGCGGGCGCTCGCGCAGATTCTCACCGTGGGCGCGACGGGGATCGAGCGACTCGACCGGAAGAATGAAGTGCTGCCGGTGCAGACAGCGCGGCCTGTCGATATGCCGAAGAGCACCGTGCCGCCGCCGCCCGTGGCGAGTCCGGTTTTAGTCGAAGACGCGGTGCAGGAAATGAAGGTCATGGCCGACATGACGGGCGGAATGGCCGCCCGGGAATCGTCGAGTTTTTCGGCGGAATTCGGCCGGGCAACTGGTGGCGTCCGCGCGGTCCCGGCGCCCGCCGCACCACCCGCTCCTCGCGAAGAGCGTCGCAGCGACACCACCTGGACGAAACACGTCATCCTCAAAAAGGCCGACATCGACCAGCTGCAGGCGAAGCTCGATGCCGCGCCGTCCGACCGCGAACTCTACAACCAGCTGAGCGAAGCGCTCGCGGCGAGCGGCGACTGGAGCGCGCTGCGCAAGCTCGCGCTGGAGTGGCAGCCGTACGACCCGGAGAACCCGCAGGTGTACGAGGTCCTCGGACTGGCCGACGAGAACCTCGGCAACATGGCGGAGGCGGCGCGGGCAAACGCCTCGATCATCGAAGTCGCGCCTGCGAAAACGGAGCTGCTCCAGCGCGCAGGGCTGCTGCTGCTCCGCGATGGTCGCGGCGCACTTGCCGAAGCGCCCCTCCGCCATGCTCTTGAAGTCCGTCCCGATCGCGTCAACGGCTATCGCCATCTCGCGCTGCTGCTCTGGCGCGAGGGACGTCTCGAGGAAGCGGCGCGCGTGCTCGAATCGGCGACGCGCCAGAAGTTCCCGCAGTGGTACGGCGACGCGCAGCGCATCGTGCGCGAGGAGCTCGGCTACATCTATCGCGCGATCGTGGCGAAGGATCCGGCGAAGCGGAACGAGATCGAGGAGCGCGCGCACGAGTACGCCGTCGACCTCACGCGCCGCGACGCCTTGCGCGTGACGCTGGCGTGGGAGACCGACGCGAACGACGTCGATCTCCAGGTTGTCGATCCGAAAGGGGAGGAGTGCTTCTACGGACATCGCGCGACGAAGACGGGACTCGCGCTGTACGAAGACATCACGCAGGGACTCGGCCCCGAGGTCATCCGGACGGAGCAGCTCGTCGACGGCAAGTACGACATCGGCGTCCGCTACTTCTCCGCGGGACCGATGGGTGTGAGCCGCGGCATCGTCATCGTGATGCGCGGCGACGACGACGTCGAGATCAGGCCGTTCAGGCTCGTCGAAGGGGGCGGGGAGATCAGGTATGTGACGACTGTAGAAGCAGCGCGTCCAGCTCCGCGTCCTTCTCGCGCCACCGCTGATCGATCCAGACTTTGAAGCGCTCGCGCACGTCGCCCGGCTCCGTCACGGCGGAGGTCATGAACTCCGCCGGAACGTCGAGGCGGCGTGCGTGAATTGTGATCTTGGCGACGCGTCCGGTGGCGAACTGCCACATCGTGATGTCGTGGCTCGGATAGGCGATCGTCACGTCGAACATCGCGTCGAGGTTCTCGCCGAGCGATGCAAGCGCGAACGCCACGCCGCCGACGCGCGGACGGAGCAGGTGGCGATACGGCGAGTCCTGATCGGCGTGCTTGTCGCGTGAGTAGCGCGTCCCCTCGACGAAGTTGAGGATCGCGACCGGGATGAAGCGATAGCGGCGGCAGAGCCTGCGCGCTGTTTCGAGATCCTTGCCGCGCTTCTCCGGATGCTTCTCCAGGTACTCCGGCGAGTAGCGATGCATGAACGGGAACTCCAGCGCCGCGCATGCCTGCCCGAGGATCGGCGACCAGATCAGCTGATGCTTCAGAAAGAAGCGGATGAACGCGGCGTGGCCGTGAAAGGCGCGCTGCACGGCGAAGATGTCGACCCAGGAGATGTGGTTGCTGATGATCAGGTAGCGGCCGTCGTAGCGCGTCCCCTCGATGCCGGTGATCTCCCACTTCGTCGGCAGCAGCATGTCGAAGATCGCGTCGTTGCCGCCGACCCAGTGCTCGGCCAGCCACGCCAGCGCGCGGACCGCGCGCGTGCGGCTCGGCTTCGTCGGCATCAGCAGTTTCACCAGGCCGCCGAGCAGCACGAGACTGCCCCAGAGGAGCAGATTGAAGAAGAGAAGGATGGCGATTGCGACGCCGCGAAGCATCGCGGCGACAATACACGAAATGACGGATGACCCTCGACTGGACGCTCGACTGCTCGGGGGCATCGCGCACTTCAACGCCGGCGACTTCGACCTCGCGGCCGACGCGTTCGAGGAGCTCTTCTTCGAGGCCGTGCGCGACGAGATCGATTTCATCCGCGCGTTCATGCAGGTCGCGACCGGGATCCATCACGTCGAGCGCAACCAGTTCCGCGCCGCGATCGAGCGGCTGCAGGAAGGGGTGCGCGTCATCGACGCGATCACGAACGACCGCGGCTACGACTTCGCGCGATTGCGGGCGGACGTGATCGCGCTGCTGCCGCAGATCGCGGCGAGATCGCGCGGAGCGAAGGAGCGGATCGCGTGGCCGCGGATTGCGGAGCGCGGGCGTCCCCGCCCGCAGTGATCGGGCGTCCGCGCCCGATCACCGAGAGGTCGCCGGGCGAGACGCCCGACAACTGCGGGCGAGACGCCCGCGCTCCTACGGTTTCGAAGACGTAGCCTGCGCGGGCGGCGTCACGCCGTCCGGCACCTTCTTCTCGTAGAGCTCGCGGACGCATCCGAGGTGCTCGAGCACTTTCTCGCGATCGACGCCCGCGGTGTTGCCGCGCCCTTCGATCCACGACTGCGTGCATTCGCCGCAGCACGGACCGTTCGCGTCGATCACCTTCCGGCAGTGGCACTCGCCGGCGCGGATGACGCACTCGCGGCAGCCCGGCTTCACGCAGCAGTCGTACTTGCCGTTCGACTTCAGCTCCTCGGTGTAGTGATCGAGCTCCGAGATGAGGATCGCCTGCTTGTGTGCGAGCGGCTGGGCCTCGAACGCGGCGGTGACGGCCGGGTCGGCCTTCACCTGCTTCGCCTGCTCCTCCGGCTGCGTCGTCTTGCTGTCCGTACCGCTGTGCTGCGCCTGATACGCGGCGCAGGTCGAGAAAAGCACGAAAGTGAGTACAGCCGTCGCCACTCGTTTCATGGAATCACCTCGGATTAGTCGGAAGAACCCGATCGCAGTGAACGAGCCGAGGAGCACGAACAATCCCGCGCGCCAGTCGAGCTCGCGCCATCCGCCGAAGTCGAGGGCAGTCGCGATGCCGCCGAGGATCGCACTGGATAGGAGGGCGACGAGCAGCTCGCCGAGAAAAGGTTGGCGCAGTTTTCGGATGAGCCGACCGAGAGCGCAGGCCGTGCCGCCCGCGACGAGCCATAGCGCGATGCCCATCGGCGCGATTATCGCATTGGCTCAGCCATGTACCGATGCCTGGAGGAGAGAGAACATGATGGCCGAAGTAGCGACACGGCAGAGTGATCAACACAAGATCCTGGCAATCGAAGACGACCCCGAGGTTCTCGCCCTCTACAAGTCGTTTCTGCAGAAGAGAGGCTACGAAGTGCTCTCCGCCACCGGCGCCCTCGAAGGGATGAGCCTGCTGCAGAGCAATCCCGACACCCGGCTGATCCTCCTCGACCTCAACCTCCCCGGCATGAGCGGCGAAGAGTGGATCGCCTGGTACCTGCAGCAGGGGAAGCAAACGCCGGTCGTCGTGGCCTCGGGCAAGGGCGACATATTGACCATCACCAAGGGCAACAACATGACCGCCGCGCTCACCAAACCGTTCCACATGGAAGAGCTACAGGAACTGATCGAGGTCCTGCTCGCGGACGACTGGCATGAGCAGGTGAGTGTGGATAAAAAACTGCACTAGTGAAACCAGAGGTGCCACCCTCTTGTCATCCTGAGCCGCGCAGACGGCGAAGGACCCGCAGGTTCAGGCGATGCGCTTGCCGGATACGGATCCCTCGCCGTCTGTGCGGCTCAGGATGACAACTGGTCCTACGTGCCGTCGTTCCCAATCGCCTCGACCGGACAATTGTCCATGGCGTCCTTGCAGAGGAGCTCTTCGGCCTCGGTCTCGGGTTGTTTGTAGACGAAGGAGAAGCCCTCTTCGTCATTGCGCACGAAATTATCGGGAGCGGTTTCGCGACAGAGGTCGCAATCGATGCATTGCGTGTCGACGTAGTAGCGGCCGGAAGGTTGACCAGGGACTTTATCGTTGGGATCGGGCATCTGAAGGAGGTTCTACCATGAAACGTACGCTTCTCATTCTTGCGTTCATCAGTTGCGCGGCGAGTGCATTCGCGCAGACGCCGGCGCAGCGCGACACGATCGCGGTCACCGGTTTCGGCCGCACGACAGTCGCTCCGGATCGCGTCACGTTCAACGTTGCGGTGCAGACCGTCGGCCAGACCGTGGACGAGGCGGTCAATGAAAACAACGCGAAGATCAAAGAGGTCATCGCCGCGCTGAAAAAGGCCGGCGCGACCGACCGCGACCTCCGCACGTCGAACTTCACGATCTATCCGCAGCAGGATTATCAGCAGGGGAAATTGCCGCGCATCCTCGGCTACAACGTCTCGAACAACATCACCGTCACGCGCCCCAACCCGGCCGAGGCGAGCAAGCTGCTGCAGGCGGCGATCAACGCCGGCGTGAATCAATCGTCGGGACTGATGTTCGAAGTTTCCGATCCGGCTCGCGGACGCGATGCGGGGCTCAAAGCGGCGTTCGATGACGCGAAGTCGAAGGCCACACTGCTGGCGCAGGCGGCGGGACGCACACTCGGCCCGGCGATCTCGATCGGCGAGGGTGGAAACGTAGGCTCGCCGCCGCCGCGTCCTTATGGAGCGGTCATGGCGGCGAAAGCCGAGGTCAGCGAGGTACCGGTCGAATCCGGCTCGCAGGAGAATACCTACACGGTCTCAGTCGTATTCGAAATGCGCTGATATTTCAATGCTTTAGCTCGATACGTCGGCACCTCCGTTGCAGTACTAATAACTGTTCGCGGCAACCTGCCCGGACAAAAACGGAGGTAACACATGGAAAACCGAGATCGAGACAAGATGAGCAAGAACGTGGAAGACATGAATCGTTCGAAGTCGTCCAACCTCGACAAATCGAAGAGCGACTCGCAGTCGAATTTCGGTAAGAACATCGGCCGCTCGGAGGACATCTCCAACGAGCCGAGCCGTCGTTCGGGCCAGGGCAGCAGTGACCTCGGCAGCGAAGGCATCGGTTCATCCAAGTCGAGCGAGCGGCACTAATTGACGTGGTGAGATGAGAAGGTCGAAGGGCCGCGCATCGCGCGGCCTTTCGTTTATGATCGGCTCATTCCATGGACAACGAGATTCGGATCACCGCGGCCAGCGAGGCCGACGTCCCGTTCATCAAATCGCTGCTCCGCGATGCGAATCTGCCGCTGGAAGGCATCGACGATCACTGGAAGACGTTCGTCGTGGCCCGCGACGGCTCGAAGGTGATCGGATGCGGCGGCTCCGAGGCCTACCAGGTCGTCGCGCTGATCCGCTCCATCGTCGTCGATCCCGAATACCGCAAGAGCGGCCTCGGCCGCCGCATCGTTCGTCAACTACTTGACCGTCTCGCCTCCCGCGGCCTGCGCGAGTTCTACCTGCTGACCACCGACGCCGAGGAGTACTTCCGCAAGCGCGGCTTCAAGACCATCGACCGCGATGAAGTGCACCCGCAGCTCCTCGCATCGCGCGAGTTCCAGGACGCCTGTCCGGCGAGCGCCATCTGCATGCGATTGGTCATGCTGTCGTGACCCGGGTCTTCGACGTCCACCTCCACATCCAACCGTGGGACATGGTCAGCCCCGACGTGCTGGCGATGATCGACGACCCGTCGCACGCCGGGGCGAAGGAAGTGCTGCAGTCGCCCGACAACGTCGTCCGCTTCCTCGACGAGAACGACATCGAGCGCGCCTGCTGCATCAACTACGTATCGCCCGACGTGATGGGGTTCAAGCGCGAGGTGAACGACTGGATCGCGAACTTCACGAAAGACCATCGCGATCGTTTGCTGCCGGTCGGCTCGGTGAATCCGCTGCACGAGCTGCAGGTCCGGGACGAGATCAACCGCGTGCTCGACCTCGGCATCCGCCTGATCAAGATCCATCCGCCGCATCAACTCTTCTCGCCGAATGCGTACAAGCGCGGCGACCTGTGGCAGTTGTCGGAGATCTACCGCGCGTGCGAGGAGCGCGGCGTCCCGGTGATGTTCCACACCGGCACGTCGATCTTCCCGAAGGCACGCAACGTCTTCGCCGATCCGATGCCGATCGACGACGTGGCGATCGATTTCCCGCGGCTCACCATCATCCTCGCGCATGCGGGACGCCCGCTGTACGGCGAGACCGCCGTGTTCCTCGCGCGGCGCCATCCGAACGTGCATCTCGATCTCTCCGGCATCCCGCCGAAGTCGCTGCTGCGCTACATCCCGCGCCTCGAGTCGATCGCCGACAAGGCGCTGTGGGGAACGGACTGGCCGTCGCCGGGCGTGGTGTCGCCGCGGAAGAATGTGGAGGAGTTCGTCGCGCTGGGGTTGCCCGAGGCTGCGCAGAACAAGATCCTGCGCGAGAACGCGTCAAAACTGTTCGGGTATCTCCGCGCCTGACGCGCGCAGGGCTTCCCACGAGCCGACGTCGCTCCAGCCGAAGTCGCCGCGGATGGTCGCTACGTTCGGCGCCTTCTCCAGCAGCGCGTAATCGATCGAGATGTTCGGCATCGACTCGTAATTGGCCAGCGTCACGGTCGCGATGTCGGGCGATGCTTTCGTCAGCGCGTCGCGGAAGACCGACGCGCGCCAGATGAACATCCCGCCGTTCCACGCGTAGTTGCCGACGCGGAGAAACTCTTCCGCTTTTTCCTGCGACGGCTTCTCAGTGAATCGCCGCAGGCGGATCACTTCGTCCTCGATCGCGTCGCCGAGCTCGAGGTAGCCGTAGCCGGTATTCGGATCGGTCGGCGTGATGCCAATGGTGACGAGGTCGTCGTGCGACTCCGCGTAGGCGTACGCGCGATCGAGCACGTGGATGAATCCCGGCTCGTCGGCGATGAAGTGATCGGAAGGGAGGCAGGCGATCGTCGCGGCGTCGCCGAGGCGTTCGGCAATGGTGAAGCAGCAGAGGGCGATGGCGGGAGCCGTGTTGCGTCGCGCCGGCTCCGCGATGACGTTCTCCGGTTTCAGCCGCGGCAGGTGCTCGAGCGTTAATTTGCGGTACTGCTCGTTCGTGGAGATGAAGATCTGATCCTCGGGGACGAGCCGCGCGATGCGATCGAAGGTCATCTCGATGAGCGATCGACCGCGCCAGAGGCGGAGGAACTGCTTCGGACATTCGTCGGAGCTGAGCGGACGGAGGCGGGTGCCGGCGCCGCCCGCGAGGATGACAGCCGCGCGCGTCATGGGTGCCCCTCATCCGGCCTTCGGCCACCTTCTCCCACGGGGAGAAGGCCTGTCTGCCTCGCGCTGCGCGAGCCACTTGCCCCCTCTCCCGCCGGGAGAGGGTCCGCGAAGCGGGGGTGAGGGGCCCGCGTGTTCACTGCACACCCTTCCTTCCCACCGCGATCAAACTCAACCCCGTCGATGGATTCGCCCCATCGAGCGCGCGGATCAACGGCACGAAGCGATCGAACACTTTCGACTGCGCCGACGGCAGCTCGGCGCGCTGCAGCACCTTCGAGTTGAGCCACCAGGCGAGCTTCGACGTGCGGTTCTGAAAGCCGATGTCTTCGACCTCGAAACCGGCTTCGCGCAGCTTCGACGACAGTTCGTCGCGCTCGTAGCGGCGGAGGTGTCCGACGCTGCGATCCATCGGGCCGTAGAGCGAGCGATCGGCCGGCACGAAAACGATCACGCGGCCGCCGCTCTGCAGCAGCGCATTTGCGTTCTTCAGCGCTGCGACGTCGTTCTGCGTGTGCTCCAGGACGTTGATGCAGAGCACCGTGTCGAAGTTGTGATGCGCGAGGCGCTGCGCGTCATCGGACTCGGGATCCAGCCGCTCGACGATGATCCCCGGCCGTCTGCGAAACGCGTTGAGGAGGCGATCGACGTACGGCGTTTCCTTGTCCGTCGCCACGATCAATTCGCGGCCGTAGAGGAAGCGGGTCATCGCGCCGGTGCCGGCGCCGAGCTCCAGCACGCGCTGCCCGACATAGCGCCGCACGCGCTCCCAGATCCAGCTGTTGTAGTTGCGCAGCGCGGAGCGGCGGCGCAGCGTGATGTAGCCGGTCGGCTCGTTCGACGGATCGTCGAAGAGGCCGTATTTGAGGATCGTCCAGAGGGCGCTGAAGCCGTCCTTCCAGTTGATCTTCTTTCCTTCCCAGTAGTCGCGGCCGTAGTACGAGATCGGCACTTCGTAGATGCGGTAGCCGCGCTTCGCCACCTTCGCCGTGATCTCAGGCTCGATGCCGAAACGGTTCGAGTTGAGGCGGATCGACTGGATCACCTCGCGGCGGAAGACCTTGTAGCAGGTCTCCATGTCGGTGAGGTCGAGGTTGGTCGTGGCGTTGGAGAGGAAGGTGAGAAACGTGTTGCCGAGGCGGTGCCAGTAGAGCATCACGCGGCGGGGATAGCCGGCGAAGCGCGAGCCGAACACGACGTCGGCGTGCCCGTCGACGATCGGCTGGATCAGTTTCGGATATTCGTCGGGGTCGTATTCGAGATCGGCGTCCTGGATGACGACGATGTCGCCGCGCGCCTCGTCGATCCCGCGCCGGATCGCCGCGCCTTTGCCCTGATTCACTGGCTGGATGAAGTGCCGGATCTCCGGCCACTCGCGTGCGAGCGAGGCGACGACATCGCGCGAGCCATCGGTCGATTGATCGTCGACGATGATGATCTCTTTCTCGATCGGAACGGCACGGACGCGACGCAATAGCTCCGCCACCGTCGCCCGCTCGTTGTAGCAGGGGACGATGACGGAAAGGAGCGGCGGGTTCGATGCTTGCTCTTCCATGAGCGGCGCGACATTGTAAAGTGCGCCGTGGTCATGCAACACGAAACCAACGAGACGCTTCGCAAGTCGATCCACATCGCCGCGGGTTTCGGCGTGATCGCGTTGCATTACCTGACATGGCAGATGTGCGCCGTCGTCGCGCTCGCGGCGACGTTCGGCAACTGGCTGCTGCTGCATCGGCTTTTCGGCCGTGGCGTCTCGCGGCACGAGCGCGGCTGGGACGGCGGGATCGTCGTCTATCCGCTCTGCGTGCTGATTCTCATCCTGATCTTTCAGCAGCACTCGGTGTTCATCGCCATTCCGTGGACGATCCTCGCATTCGGCGACGGCTTCGCCACCCTGATCGGCAAACGCTTTCCGATTCGCCCGCTTCCGTGGAACGCGAGTAAGTCGCTCGGCGGCTCGCTCACGTTTCTCATCGTCGGCATCGCCGCCGCGGTCGCAACGGCGATCTATTTCGATTACGACAAGCTCGCGGTGGCGATTGCAGCAGCGGTCGTCGCAGCGGTGGTCGAGTCGCTGCCGCTGCACGTCAACGACAACATCACCGTTCCGTTCGCGGCCGTGACGACGCTCGTCGTTTTCGGCACGGCGACATTTCCGTTGCACGAGACGCCGCCCAACATGTGGGGCTGGATCGCGGCGAACACTGTGCTCGCGCTCGTCGGCTACGCACTGCGCGGCGTGAACCTGTCCGGAATGATCACCGGCTGGCTCCTCGGGACGATCCTCATCATCGGCACCGGCATCGCGCTTTATCTGCCGCTGATGACGTTCTTCATCATCGGCACGCTCGTGACGAAGCTCGGCTACAAGCGAAAGTCGACCGCCGGTCTCGCGCAGGAGGGTGGCGGGCGGCGGGGCGCGGGACACGCGTTTGCGAACGTCGGTGTCGCCGCGTTGTGCGCGATCGCGGTCTGGCGCGGCCACGAGATTCTGCCGGTGCTGATGGGGATCGCCGCGCTAGCGACCGCCGCGTGTGACACGACCGGCTCGGAGATCGGCCAGCTCTTCGGACGCCGCGCGTTTCTGGCCACGACGTTCAAGCGCGTCGAGCCTGGGACCGAAGGCGCACTGTCGATCGAAGGGACGCTCGCCGGCATCGTCGCCGCGGTCGTGGTCGCGATAATCGGCGTCGCCGCGACCGTGCACCACTATCATCCCGGCTTCATGGGATCAGTCGTCATCGCCCGCAGCCGCTCCGTCGCCGTCATCACCGCCTGCGCATTCCTCGGGTCGTACGCGGAGAGTCTCGCGGGCAACTGGAACCGCAAACATGGCGGCGAGATCCCGAACGGCGTGCTGAATTTCTTCAACACCGTCATGGGCGCGCTCCTCTTCTACGCCGCCTCGCGCTTCATCCCGACGTACGGATTCACACTGTGAAAAAAATCGTGATCGTGGGACGTCCGAACGTCGGCAAGTCGACGCTCTTCAACCGCCTGGCGGGGAAGCGGCGCGCGCTGACGCACGACCTCCCGGGGATGACGCGCGATCGTCTCTCCGACGTCGTCACGCTCGACGACGGCCGGCGCTACGAGCTCACCGACACCGGCGGGCTCGAATACGGCGAGTCGCCGATGTCGGCCTACGCCGATGAGATCAAGGCGCAGGCGGAGCGCGCGCTCGACGACGCGGACTTCATCCTCTTCGTCGTCGATGGAGCGGCCGGCATCGTCTCCGAGGATCGCGACATCGCGCAGCAGTTGCGATCGGTCGCGGCGAAGACGGTGCTGATGGTCAACAAGACCGATCGGAAGGACGCCGAGGCGAACGTACCGGAGTTTTACGAGCTCGGATTCGAGCGGGTGATGCCGATCTCCGCCGAGCACGGCGCGGGATTGCAGGAGCTGACCGATGTGATCGAAGCGATCGTTCCGGCCGAATCGATCGAGGAGAACGAAGAAGACGAGGCCGATGCGCCGATCCGGGTCGCCATCATCGGCCGTCCGAACGTCGGCAAATCATCGCTGCTCAACCGGCTGCTGAACGAAGAGCGCGCGGTCGTCTCGCCGATCTCCGGCACGACGCGCGACGCGATCGACTCCGAGATCGCGCGCGACGGCAAGCGCTACCTGATCATCGACACCGCCGGCATCCGCCGAAAAGGAAAGACGACGGAGGAAGCAGAGAAGCTCGCCGTGATCTCCGCGCGCAAGGCGATCGAGCGCTGCGAGATCGCGCTGATCGTGATCGATGCCGTCGACGGCGTGACCGCGCAGGACGCGACCGTCGCGGGCTATGCGGATGAAGCAGGAAAGGCGGCGCTCGTCGTGGTGAACAAGTGGGACGTCGGCGAGCACACGCAGGACGAGTCGAAGAAATTCGAGGACATGGTCCGCTTCAAGCTGAAGTTCCTGCAGTACGCGCCGCTGGAGTTCATCTCCGCGAAGACCGGCCGGCGCGTGGAAAAAATCTTTCCCCGCATCGACACGATCGTCGGCGGTTATCGCCGCCGCTTCCGGACGTCGGAGCTGAACCAGATCCTCGAGCGCGCCGTCCGCGAGCATCAGCCGCCGGCGATCAAGGGACGTCCACGCCGCTTCTACTACTGCACGCAGCTGCGCCCCGCGCCGCCGACGTTCGCGCTGTTTTCGAATATTGACGAGCCGCTGCATTTTTCGTATCGCCGCTACCTCGACAACCAGTTCCGCGAGAAGCTGGCGCTGGTTGGATGTCCGTTGCATTTCGTGATCAGGGCACGGCAGGGGATGAAGCGCGAAAAGTGATACGTTTCAAACCACGATGAAGCCTCCCTCAGTCATCACCCTCACCCCCGGCAAACGCGTCCTCTTCCTGACCAAAGATCCCGAGCTCATCCGCGCGCAGCTGCGCGGCGAGCTCGATCTGCAGATGAAGGACCTGCGCGTCGAAGACCTGATGGACGACATCAACACCGACGTCATGACGCCGGCGTGGGTCTGCTTCGACTACAAGCCGGAAGACATCGCGCGCAACGCGTACGCGGGGCTGATCGTGAACGGCGAGCGCGTCGTACCGACCGACGCGTTGCGCGACGGTAACTTCGAAGTGATCGTCAGCGGCTTCCGCAAAGGCGTCGGCAGCTCGCGCGAGCAGGCGACGCAATCCGAGGTCTTCAGCGGGATTCGCATCGCCATCGCGGCATCGTTCGCGCCGATTCACGCGGGGAACAACATCAACCAGGGGCTGCTGATGGGCGATCACGACATGCTGATCCGCCTGCAGGCCGGCGAGGGCGTGCCGCTCGAGGAGCTCTACAAAAACTACGATCCGATCTCGCAGCTCATCGTGCGCGAGGGCGGTCTGTTCCCGTTCTCGAAAGCGCTGGAGCGGGGAGAGCTCGAGCTGCCGCATCCCGACACGCCGCCGCGTCCGATGACGATGGGGGAGAAGATCCTGGCGCGGCATCTCCGCGCCGGCAATTACGTGAAGCCGGGCGATTCGGTCGTCGTCGACGTCGACGGCGGCTACACGCACGAGTTCACGACCGGCCAGGTCCACTACTTCCTCGGCGACGAATACGGCTCGCAGTACCGCATCATCAATCCGCAGAAGTTCGCGATCTTCGAGGACCATCTGATCTACGCCGATGAAGTGGCGAAGATGCGGCCGTTCCTGCCGAAGATCGATCGACTGCGCGAGCTGCAGCGCGAGTTCCAGGCACACACGGGATGCCGCGACTATTCGGCGACAGACAAGATTTCACCGGGCATCTGCCACGAGGTCGCGCGCGAGGAGTTCATCGATCCGGGCGATTTCATTCAGGCCACCGACTCGCACACCTGCATGGGGGGCGTGAACAACGCGCTGGCGTGGGGCGTCGGCTCGACCGAGTACGCGAACCTCGCGCACTCCGGCTTCACGATGGTGGAAGTCTCGGAGTCGATTCGCTTCGAGCTCATCGGCACGCTCAAGCCGAACGTCACGGCGAAGGATGTGATGCTCTCCATCCTTCTGAACTACGCGAAGCCGCAGCAGACGCTCGATCGGATCATGGAGTTCACCGGCCCGGGAGTCCGCTCGCTCTCGATGGACGAGCGGGCGACGCTGGCGAACATGGCGACGGAATGCTCGGCGCGCACCGCGATCGTCGAGGCGGACGAGCGGACATACGAATGGATCGCGCAGATGCGGCCCGGCGTCGACGTCGAGCGCCTGCGCGCGCGTGCGGTCTCGCCCGATCCCGATGCCGAGTACGCGGGCGGGACGCATGTCATCAACCTCTCGACGATCGAGCCGATGGTGGCGCATCCGGGCGATCCCGATCACGGCGTCGCCTCCGATCCGACGAACGGCGCGCTGATCGATGAGATCGGTGACGTGAAGATCGACATCGCGTACGCCGGCTCCTGCACCGCGGGGAAGATCGACGACTTTCTCTTCTACCACCAGGTGGCGAAGGAGGCGGTCGACGCCGGTCTGCGCATCGCCGAGGGCGTGAAATTCTTCGTGCAGTTCGGGTCGCAGGCGGTGGAGAAGTTCGCCCGCGACAACGGCCTCGTCGACACGTTCGAGCGCGCCGGCGCGGTGGTGCTCAATCCCGGATGCGGCGCCTGCATCGGCTGCGGGCCGGGCGTTTCGGACACGACCGATCAGGTGACGGTGAGCGCGATCAACCGCAATTTCCGCGGCCGAAGCGGCCCGGGGAAACTGTGGCTGGCGTCGCCGCTGACCGTGGCCGCGTCGGCGTTCACGGGCCGGATCACGGCCTATACGCCCGGGATGTTCGCGCGAGAGCTGGCGACGGCGTGAGCACGCGCGCAAGCTCCTCGGCGAGCCGCGCGGCATCCTCCGGCTCCAACGTCGCGATCGTCACGCGCACGGCCGCACTCGTGGTCAATCGATAGCGTTCCCCCGCCTGCACCGCCCACCCGGCGGTCATCAGTGCTTGCACGACCGGCGTCTCCTCGCGCACCGGGATCCAGACGTTGAGTCCCGAGGCGCCGTGCGCTTCGATGCCGCGCGTCCGCAATTCGCGAAGGAGCGCGTTGCGGCGTTCCGTGTACGTCCGCTCGGCGCGTTTCAGCAATGACTGCACGCGGCGATCGCTCCACATCGCGATGACGATGCGCTGCAGGATGTGGCTCACCCAGCGGATGCCGAGGTTCTGGCGGCCTTCCACCAGGGCGATGGTGTGTTCGTCGGCGGCGAGGACGGCGACGCGGAGGTCGGGGCCGAGCGATTTCGATACGGAGCGGACCACCGCCCAGCGCTGGCGCGATGCGTCGACGAGTGTGCGATACGGCGCGCCGGCGATGGGTCCGGCGTGATCGTCTTCGATCAGCAGCAGTTCGGGATGTTTCGCTAGGATTGAGCGCAACGAACGCTGGCGTGATGCGCTGATCGCCGAGCCGGTCGGATTCTGCGCGCGCGGCGTGATCACCAGCGCGGCGACGTCTCCCCGCAATGCGCGTTTGAGTGCGTCGGGATCGAGACCTTCGTCGTCGATCGGCACCGGCACGGGGACGAGAGCGAGCGCGCTGAGAAGATCGAGGACGCCGGTGAAGCAGGGATCTTCGACCGCGACACGATCGCCGGGACGGAGATGCTCGCGCAGCACGCGCTCCACGCCGTCGAGCGCGCCGCTCACGACGGCGATCGTCTCTGCCGGCACGTGGTCGTCGTTGAATTGACCGCGCGCGAGGTCGAGCAGGCGAGGGTCGTTGAGGTCGTCGCGATAGAGCCGCTGCTCGTGCGCCAGCTTCGGGATGGGCGGCAGGAGCGCGCCGTCGGGATTGCCTCCCGCGAGATCGCGCACGCTCTCCGGCAGCGGCGCGGAGACCGGCATGGCGATCGGCGGGGCGTGTCGCACGCGTGTTCCGCGGCGTCCGTCCGCGATCACCACGCCGCGTTGCCCGAGCACGCGGTAGGCGGCGGCGACGGTGGCGGGGGAGACGCGGAGATGCGCCGCGGCGCTGCGGACCGGCGGCAGGAGCGAACCGCCGGCGATCTTCCCGCCCGCGACCGCGCTTTCGATGGAACGGGCGATATTGACGGCGCTGTCGCCGCTGAGGTAATTTTGTACTAACACTGAGTAAGGATTGTACTAGAACAATGAAGAAGATGGCAATCGTTTTGATGCTCCTGGCGCTGCCCGCGCTCGCCGATGATCAGGCCGACCTCCGCCGCCTCGACCACGAGCTGGTCGTCGCCACCTACACCAAAGATGCGGCGTGGTTCACAAAGAACATGAGCGACGACTACGTCCTCATCACAGCGACCGGCAAGGTGAAGACGCGCTCCGCGCTGGTCGCCGAGCTCGGGACGCCCGGCCTCGAGATGCAGCCATACGAGCCGACGGAGGTGAATGTCCGGCTCTTCGGCGACACCGCGGTGATCACCGGCCGCATCGTGCAGAAGTACACCTACAAGGACGATCGCGTGGAGGCCGACATCCGCTACACCGACGTCTGGGTCAGGACCGCGGGCGCCTGGAAGAACGTAGCGGGACACGCATCGCCCGTTTCGATCAAGAAGGAGAGTGCGAAATGAGCGCGACGCTGCAGACCGAGCGCACGACCGTCCGCCGCCTCCCGCAGCGCGGGGCATACGATGTCGAGACCGTAAATCGCATCCTCGACGAGGCGTTGATCTGTCACGCCGGCTTCGTCTTTCATGGCGATCCGGTGGTCATTCCGACGATCCACTGGCGCGAGGGGGACCGCCTCTACTTCCACGGCTCGCCCGCCAGCGGGATGCTGCGCAACCTGCGCACCGGCGTTCCCGCGTGCGTGACCGTGACGCTGCTCGACGGCCTGGTGATGGCGCGCTCCGCGTTCCATCACTCGATGAACTACCGCTCCGTCGTCGTCTTCGGCACCGCGACCGAGGTGACCGATCCGGAGGAGAAGGTGCGCGCCCTGGAGCGGCTCGTCGAGCACGTCTGCCGCGGACGCTCGAAGGACGTCCGCCAGCCGAACGAGAAGGAGCTGCGCCAGACGATCGTGCTGTCGATGCCGATCAGCGAGGCGTCCGCGAAGATCCGCACCGGCGGCCCGGCCGACGACGACGAGGATTACGGATTGCCGATCTGGGCGGGGGTGGTGCCGCTCGCGCTCACGCCAAGCGCGCCGGTGACGGACGAGCGGGTGAGTGTGGAGGCGCCGGAGTACGTGACGCGCTATTCGCGCTGAACTACTCCTTCACGCTCCACGGCGGCGTCACCCCGTTCATCCGCGCGTAGGCGATCGACTGCCCGAGGTGCTCGTGCAGGTGGTTGAGCGCGGTGACGAAGACGCCGCGGTGGGTGGTCGGCTTGCCGAAGAGTTTCACCGGCTTCTCCAGATCGGCGTCGCTGGTGTTTTTGAGAATCATCCGCAGATGGTCGAACGACTTCTGCAGGGCGGCGATCACCTCTTTCTTGTCGGTGATCTTCTCGATGTCCTTCGGCATGTCGTCGGGCGGCTGCACGCCGAGGAATGTGGCGAGGAAGTAATTGCCGCCGGCGATGTGCATGTAGACCTCGCTCACCGAGCGAACGTCGGCGGATGGACGCCAGGTGTACTTCTCCGCGGGGACGGCGTTCGCCAGATCGATGATCTTCTTCTGAACGTCGTCGAGGTCGCCGCTGAACTCCGTCCGGAAGCCGCCTTTCGGGGCGGCGTTCTGCGGCGCTTTCTTCGCGTTCTGTTGCGCGAAAAGGATCGGGGCGGCGAGCAGCAGCGCGAGGGAGACCAGTTGCTTCATCGGAACGAGTTTAATACGCGATGGTCGAGAAGTAGTCGTTGGTGCAGCACTTCTCGGTCGGCGTTGCGACGAAGTGAATCGAGAACGAGCGCCCGACCTGCCCTTCGATCGTGCCGTTGTCGATCGCGTCGCAGATCGTCCCCTTCCGCTCCAGCGTCACCTTCTTCGTGTCGAACGCCACGACCATGGTGAACGTCTGGCCCTGCGCCTTGAGCGCCGCCGGCGTGGTGTCTAGCGTCAGGCGGCAGCCGTTCGTCGTGGAGAGCTGCCCGTGCGAGACGTCGTCGTTGAAGCCGCCGCACGTCTGCAGGATCCAGTGCCAGTCGCCCGCGAACGCCGAGTTGCAGGTGATGTTTCCCGGTGCCGTGGGAGAGGTCAGATGCTCTCCTCCACAGGTGGTCAGGAGCACGATCGCGAGGAGGGCGAGGGCGGTCTTTTGCATGCGCATATCTTAGGAGACGCTGACCGGGCCGCCAGATTGCCATCTGCTAGAATGCGCGCCGCCTACCGAGCGACCCTGATTCGAGGAGCTCTCACACATGGATTTCCGTCTCAGCGACGAACAAAAACAGATCAAACAGATGGTCCGCGATTTCGCCGAGAGCGAGATCAAGCCGCACCTGTTCCAGTGGGATGAAGCGCAGCATTTCCCCGTCGACACGTTCAAGGCGGCCGGCCAGCTCGGCATGCTCGGCGTGACGATCCCCGAGGAGTACGGCGGCGCCGGATTGTCTTACGTCGATTACGTGAACGTCATCGAGGAGCTCGGCGTCGTCGACAGCGGCTTCGCGCTCAGCGTCGCCGCCCACAACTCCCTCGGAACAGGCCACATCTACCTCGCCGGCAACGACGAGCAGCGGAAGAAATGGCTGCCGAAACTGACCAGCGGCGAATGGATCGGGGCGTGGGGCCTCACCGAGCCGGGCTCCGGCAGCGACGCGTCGGGCATGCGCACGACGGCGGTCAAAGACGGCGATGAGTGGGTGCTCAACGGCACGAAGAACTTCATCACCAACGCCACCTACGCCGACATCTCGGTCGTCCTCGCGGTCACCGACCGCAACGATCAGAAGCACGGCATCACCGCGTTCGCCGTGGAGATGGATCGTCCCGGCATCCGCCCGGGCAAAAAAGAGAACAAGCTCGGCATGCGCGTCTCCGACACCGCGGAGCTGGTGCTCGAGGATTGCCGCGTGCCGTCGGCAAACGTCCTCGGCGAGATCGGCTACGGCTTCATCGACTCGATGAAGATCCTCGACGGCGGACGCATCTCGATCGGCGCGCTCGCCGTCGGCATCGCGCGAGGCGCGTACGAGGCCGCGCGCGACTACGCGCGCCAGCGGACCGCGTTCGGCAAGGCGATCGCGGAGTTCCAGGCCATCCAGTTCATGCTCGCCGACATGGCGACGGAGACCGACGCCGCGCGCCTGCTCTGCTACCGCGCCGCGACGATGAAGGACGCGGGGGAGCGGGTGACGCAGTTCTCGGCGATGGCCAAGCTCTACGCCTCCGAGGTCGCCGTGCGCGCGACCGAAAAAGGGGTGCAGATCTTCGGCGGCTACGGTTTCATCAAGGATTTCCCGGCCGAGAAGTACTACCGCGACGTGAAGCTCTGCACGATCGGCGAAGGGACTTCGGAAATCCAGCGGATGGTCATCGCGAGAAGTATTCTCAGCGAGCGATGAGCACCGGTGCCCCTCATCCGGCCTTCGGCCACCTTCTCCCGCCGGGAGAAGGGCAACGCAATCGCGATACGCAAGCCCGCTACTCCTTCTCCCGCTGGGAGAAGGTGCCCGAAGGGCGGATGAGGGGCGCATGCCCCTGACCGACGACGTGCTTTCCGGGCGCTATCGCGCGCTGGCGCAGGCGGTGAGCCTCGTCGAGCGCGACGATCCCGAGGCCACGCGCCTCCTCGCCGACATCTACCAGCAGACCGGCAACGCGCGGATCATCGGCATTACCGGATCGCCGGGCGCGGGAAAGTCGACGCTCGTCGCCTCGCTGACGAGGCATTACCGCCGGCAGAACAAGCGCGTCGGGATCATCGCCGTCGATCCGACGTCGCCGTTCACCGGCGGCGCGATCCTCGGCGATCGCATCCGCATGGCCGACCTCTACACCGACCGCGGCGTCTTCATCCGCTCGATGGCCACGCGCGGGTTCCTCGGCGGATTGGCGAAGGCGACGAACGACGTCGTCGATCTGCTCGATGCGGCGGGATTCGACATCGTGCTCGTGGAGACCGTCGGCGTCGGTCAGGATGAGGTGGAAGTCATCCGCACGGTGCAGACGAACGTGGTCGTGCTCGTCCCCGGCATGGGCGACGACATCCAGGCGATCAAGGCCGGCATCATGGAGATCGGCGACATCTTCGTGGTGAACAAGGCCGACCGTCCCGGCGCCGACAAGACGGTGACCGAAGTGACGATGATGATGTCGCTGGTCGAAGAGCACGGCGACTGGGTACCGCCGATCGTGAAGACGGTGGCCTCGCGCAACGAAGGCATCGAAGAGCTCGACTCCGCGATCGGCAAGCATTTCGACTATCTCGCGACGTCGGGCGAGCTCGATCGCCGCAACCGCGACCGCGTGCGGATCCGCATCGAGACGCAGTTGAAAGAAAAGTTCATGCAGCACGCGCGCAGCGTTTCGGAGAACTGGGACCAGTTGCTCGACGACGTGCTGCACAAGCGGAACAACCCGCACGACGCCGCGGAAGCCGTGCTGTCGGCTACAATCCGCGTCCCATGAAACTCTCGCGCGACTGGCTCAACGATTACGTCGATCTCTCCGGTGTCAGCGACGAACAACTCGCCGAACGGATGACCGAGATCGGCCACGCGATCGAGGCCATGGAGCGCCACGGCGAAGACACGGTCGTCGACGCCGAGATCACCACGAACCGCATCGACGCGATGTCCCACGCGGGGATGGCGAAGGAACTGGCCGCCGCGTTCGGCCGTCCGTCATCACCCTCTCCCGGCGCAGCGGGAGAGGGTGGCCGGAGGCCGGGTGAGGGCGTCTCCATCTCCATCGACGCTCCCGAAATGTGCACGCGCTTCTCCGCCCGCGTGATCCGCGGCGTGAAGATCAAACCATCGCCCGAAAAGATCCAGCGCCGCCTCGAAGCCGTCGGCCTCCGCCCGATCAGCAACGTGGTCGACGTCACGAACTACGTGATGCTCGCCCTCGGGCATCCGATGCACGCGTACGACCTCAACCTCGTCGCAGATCAGAAGATCATCGTCCGCGCGGGCAAGAAGGGCGAGTCGATCAAATGCCTCGACAATGTCGTCCGCACGATCGATCCCGAGACGTGCGTGATCGCCGACGGCAAAGGCCCGACCGGCCTCGGCGGAATCATCGGCGGATTCAACAGCGAGATCCGCGACACGACGACGAACCTTCTCCTCGAGTGCGCGGCATTCACTCCGTCGGTCATCCGCCGCACCGCGCGCCGCCTCGGCGTGAAGACCGATGCCTCCTATCGTTTCGAGCGCGGTGTCGATCCGAACGACGGACCGGCGGTGATCGAGCTGGCGACGCAATTGATCCTCGAGCTCGCGGGCGGAACGGCCGAGGAGCTGATCGACGTCATCGCACGCGAGATCGCGCCGAAACGTCTGCGTCTCCGCGCGGCGAAGCTGCACGAGCAGTCGGGCGGCGCGGTCGGCATCGGCTACGCGCTCGAGCTTTTCCGCCGGCTCGGATTCACCGCCGAGGTCGCGGGCGATGATCTCGATGTGATCGTCCCGACGTCGCGCACCGACATCTTCGAGGAGATGGATCTCGTCGAAGAGGTGCTGCGCTTCTTCGGACTGAACAACGTGCCGGGTTCGCTGCCGCGCCTGACCACCGGCGACGTGCATGAGAATCGGATCGGCGATACCGAGGACCAGGTACGCGACATCCTCGTCGGATGCGGACTGTCCGAGGCGGCGACGTACTCGTTCATCAACGCGGAGACCAACGCGCTCGTGTCGGACGAGCAGCCGATCACGATTACGAACGCATTGACCGAGAACATCGCGTCGATGCGGCTGTCGTTGTTGCCGGGACTACTCGAGACGGCGGTCTTCAATCGCTCGTACGGCACGCGCGACGGCGCGCTGTTCGAGTTGGGGCGGACGTACCACCGCGGTGCCGCGGGGGTCCACGAACGCCGTCAAGTCGCGCTCGTGATGTACGGCACGATCGGCACGTTCTGGGGTGATCCGAAACGCGCGGTCGATTTCTACGACGTCAAAGGCATCGTCGAGCAGATCGCCGACAAGCTGCATGTGCCGCTGACCTTCACGGCGTCCGACGATCGCTGGTATCGGCCCGGCCAGCGCGCCGCGGCGTGGCACGATGATCGGCGCATCGCCTCCGTTGGGTTCCTCGGGCAGGAACTGCTGCAGCGCTACGGCATCAAAGGTGACGTCGCGGCGGCGGAGATCGACATCGAGGCGCTGCTCGAATCGACCGGCACGTGGACCATGGCGCCGGTGGCGCGCTTTCCCGGCGTGCCGATGATCATGGCCATGACCCACGGCCGCGATCTGGAGTACGGCCGCATCATCAAAACCATTCAAACGCTCGACGTCCCCTGGCTGCACGAAGTCGGTCTGCGCGACCACTTCGAGCCGGAAGGGGAGGAGAACGTAATCAAGACGACGCTCGGCATGTGGTACCAGGCCTTCGATCGCTCGCTGACGCAGGAAGAGGTCGGCGAAGGGCATCAACGCCTCGCATCGCGTGTGGCGGAGCTCCTACCGGTGAAATTGCTATGAAGAAAACGAAAGAAGACCAGATGTCGCTGGCCGGAACCGAAGAAGCAGAGATCCTGGGGCGCCTCAACGAACGCGTGGAGCGCGCCGTCGCGCTGATTCAGGAGCTGCGCCGCGAGCGCGACTCGCTGAAGACGCAGCTCGAGGCCGCCGAGGCCAGGGTCCGCGATCAGGAAAACGCCACCGAGCGCGTGACCACGCTCGAGGAAGAGAACGACCGCTTCCAGAAGGAGCGCGGCGAGATCCGGAATCGGATCGAGTCGATCTTGTCGAACTTAGAGGCGTTGGAAGAGGGATAGGGCCGCCTTCTTCGCTGGTGGGATTTCATCAGTCTTGTCAGATTCCGCTGGCGGGGCGTCCCGCGTTGAATGGACTGGGACGATTTTCACGGCGATGAACCGGCCGATGATCGACCTGCCGATAAGTACGAACTCTCGGCAGTAGAAGAGCTGGCAGCCTTTTTCAATGAGAATCGTGAGCGGGTCTTTTTTGCCAACCAGCTCGCTATCCTGCACGAACGAAAGTTCTTCCACTGGGTCACTTATCGCGCAATAAGTGAGCTCATTCGGGTAGGCGAAATCAGGACTGAGCTACGTCAGCTTCTGACCGGCGTCTCGATCAAGTTGCTGTGGCACAAATCGCATCGGTACTATCGTCGCGATGCCGCAAAAGTCGTGGCACTCGTCAACGAATACGCAGGGCCGAACATGGGCGGGGCCTTAGGTCTCCACGGCGAGCAGATGATCCTTGCCGCTTTTGCGAGACGCGAATTTGTGATGCGAGGACACAACACGCGTAGCTATCGCGGACAGACGTGGGACGAGACGCAGCACAATCTCGATTTCATTTTCGAGCGCGACGGCCAGGCATACGGGATCGAGGTGAAGAACACTCTTTCGTATATGGATCAGGAGGAGTTCGATACCAAAATCATGCTGTGCCGTCACCTAGGGATTGCACCTGTGTTTGCGGCGAGAATGCTGCCGAAAAACTGGATCGCAGATCTGATAGCGCAGGATGGGTATGCCATGGTTCTCGGATTTCAGCTTTATCCATGGACACATGTTGAGCTTGCTAAACGCGTCGCGCGCGAGCTCGGCCTTCCTGTTGATGCTCCGCGCGCGGTGGCAGAGGGGACGATGTATAAGTTTGAAAAATGGCATCGAGCGCGTGTGAATTGCTGAAGCATTTCACATTAAGGCCTGCCTGTAGCCACATAGAATCAAGAGGTTAGAGGCAGCAACCACATACCCCCATGAATACGTAGTGTCTAGTCTTTTGTCGCCGCCGTCCCGAACCTCGCGCCGAAGAAGTCCCCCTTGTTCCATTTCGGACGCTGATCCTGCTGCGCGATCGACTGCGCGATCTTGAACAGGTCGGTCGTGAAGCGCGCGGCGGCGTCGAAGTCGAGGGGTTGGGACATGTCGTCGCCCGGCTGGTGGTAGCGGTTTTTCAGCCATTCGAGCGCGGTGACGCGCGCCTCGCCGGAGCGTTTCGCGCCGAGGATGATCGACGGGACTCCGATGCGGACGAACGAGTACTGATCGCTGCGGACGAACCCGGCCTGGTCGGGGAAGGGATCGGGGACGATCGTCTCGCCGCTCGCCTCGACGTTCGTCTTCAGCGATGAGTGATCGGCGCCGCGGGCGAACAGCGCGTCGAAGTCCCACATCGATGTGCCGTCGATGTTGATGTTGGCGACGATCGCTTCGCGCGGAACGGGAAGGTGCTGAGCGAAATAGTCGGAGCCGATGAGTCCCGGTTCCTCGCCCGTGACCGCGATGAAGAGGATCGAGCGGCGCGGCGGTGCGGCGACGAACATCCGCGCGAGCTCGATCAGCGACGCCACACCCGAGGCGTTGTCGACCGCGCCGTTGTAGATCGAGTCGCCGCGGATCGGCTCGCCGATGCCGAGGTGATCGAGATGCGCGCTGAGGACGATGTACTCGTCGCGCAGCGCGGCGTCGGTGCCGCGCAGCGTGCCGACGACGTTCGGGCTCTGCATGTCATCCGTCTTGCTCTTGTTGACGATGCGGATGCGCGGCGGGAGCGTCTGGTTGGGACCGATCCACGCCGCGCCGCGGAGCTGCGGGAGGAACGGATGCGGCGCGTTCCCTTCCAGCCAGGCGAAGCTGCCGATGCTCGAATACGAGCGGACCGTCGCGTCCCAGGTCCCGGAGGTCTCGTCTTCCGCGGTCCAGAGCCGCACGATGCCGATCGCTCCGTGCGCGGCGGCGTTCTCGCCCTTCGCGCTCGCGTAATGCGCGCGCTCCTCGGCGTTGAAATCCTTCGGCGCGCCGCCGGTGACGGCGACGATCTTTCCGCGTGCGTCGATCTTCGCGTAGTCGTCGAACTTGTGCTCCGGCGCCGTGACTCCGAAGCCGGCGAAAACGAGCGGCGCCTCGACGTCGGAGAGGCCGCGGAAATCGCCCGCCATGATGCAGTCCTTGCCGGCCATGAGGATCTTGCGCGTGCCGTCTGCATGAATCAGCTCGACGCGGCTCTCGCTCGCGACGAGCTCCGCGCGACGCATCGGCACCGGCTGCAGTTTCGTGTCGAGACCGATCCCCTCGAGTTGCGCGGCAACGTAGCGCGCGGCGATCTCATGTCCTCGCGTCGCGGTGCCCCGTCCCTCCAGCATGTCGTCCCCGAGGAACGTCATGTGTGCGCGGATGGCGCTGGAGAGGGTTGCTGCGAGAAGGAGGGCGATCATCTACATCTCATCTACATCTCATCTACATTTCTTCAAGGAGATCCTGCCGGCAGTGGACGAGGTGATGCCACGCTTCGCCTTCGTTGGTCTCCGCTCCGACGAGCATGACCACGAAGTATCCATCCTTCACGTCGCAGCTGAGCACTTTCCGTTTCGCGAACTCGACCTTGAAGCGCTGCGGCTCGCCGATGTCGAGGTTGCTGCAGAGCGATCGCAGTTGCTTGAGGAAGATGCCCTGATACGCGCCGAGGGCCTTGAGCTCGTCCTGTTCGACGTCGACCGCCGTGAGCAGGGCAACGGTTTCCCCTTCCCAATCGAGGAACATCGCGGCGATCGAGCCGGGCGTGGAGCTGAGCAGCTGCGCGAGGATTCCGTGGAACGGCAACGCGTTACTCCCACATTTCGAGATACATCCGCGCCTCGGCCGCTTCCGCGGACGACGGCACGGCGGCGATGACTTTTTCGAAGTACTTGCGCGCGACCTCGGGTCGGCCGGCGCGTTGTGCAGCGACGCCGAAGCGTAGCATCGCCACGATCGAATCGGGATGGCGGTCGAGAAACTGCTTGTAGGCCTTGCCCGCGCCCTGCAGGTCGCCGGTGCGCTCGCGGATGATGCCGAGGTAGAGCAGGGCGGAATCGAAATTCGGATCGAGGTCGAGAGCGCGCGTGAACCAGGTGATCGCGTCGTTCGGCTTGCCGAGGGCGTCGAGCGCCAGCGCATCGTGATAGGCGGCGGAGGCGCGCAGCGGTGAATTCGCATCGCCGTAGATCTTCTCCAGCTCCGCCGATGCCTCGGCGTACTTCGCGAGCTTCAGCATCGCCACCGCGCGGTTGAAGCGCGCCTCGGGGAGCGGCAGCGCGCGCTCGAAGAAGGGGAGCGAGCCCTTCGCGTCGCCGTTCATCATCAGGGCGAGACCGCGGAGATTCTCGAGCTCCGGCGCCGTCGTCCCGGTCGACTTCACGCCGCCGAGCTGCTTGAGCGCGGCGGCCGGTTGCCCGCGCAGCAGCGCCGCGACGGCGTTGCGCTCGACACGGAGAGGATCGTCGGCAGCGATGAGGGGAGTGGCAACCAGGAACGCGAGCGCGAACAGTCTCAGGCGGCGCCTCTCACCTGGTCTTCGATCTGGATGTCGCCGCGCTTTACCGCCTGCACGAACGCCTCGACCACCTTCGGATCGAAACGCGTGCCGGCGAAGCTCTTGATCTTATCGACGACGTAGTTGATATCCATCGCCTTCTGGTATGGGCGATTGGTGGTCATCGCGTCGAACGTGTCGGCGATGGCGACGATGCGCGCCTGCATCGGGATCTCGTCGCCCTCGATGCCGTCGGGATAGCCGCCGCCGCCCCACTTCTCGTGGTGGTACTTCATGCCCGGGATGATGTCGATCAACTGGGCCACGCCGCTCATGATCGCTGCGCCCTTCGCCGGATGGCCCTTCATCACCTCGAACTCGTCGTCGCTCAGCGCGCCCGGCTTGCGCAGGATGCGGTCGTCGATGCCGATCTTGCCGACGTCGTGCAGCAGCGCGGAGATGCGGAGGTTGCGCTGCTCTTTCTCCGGCAGGGCGAGGTTCTTGCCGATGGCGATCGAGTAGCGCGCCACGCGCTCCGAGTGACCGCGCGTGTACGGGTCCTTGGCGTCGATCGCCGCGGCGAGCATGCGGACGGAGTTGATGAAGAGGAGGTGGTTCTCGTTCGCCGCCTTCTTCAACTGCTCGACCGCGTGCTCGATCGCCGTCGACATCGCGTTGAAGTTCGTGGCCAGCTCGCCGATCTCGTTGTGCGTTTTCAGCTCGACACGCTGCTGGTAATTGCCGCGCGCGATCTCCGCCGTGCGCTCCGCGAGAAGGCGGATCGGCCGCGCGATGTTCGAGGCGAACAGCACGGCCGCGATGATGGCGAAGAGCAGCGCGACGCTGCCCCACTCCACCGTGGCGCGGATCATCTTGTTCACCGACGCGTACGCCTTCTCTTCCGGCTTCTGCACGACGACGCCCCAGTCGGGACGTCCGACCGGCGCGACCGTGCCGAGCATCATGATGCTGCGGCCGGTGTGGTTGTCGGGGTACGGCTCGGTGAGGCGCAGCGGCGTCTTCTTGAACTCCTGCACGATCTTGAGGCTGGAGAAATCGGGGCGCTGCACGTCGACGCTCGGCTCGCTGTGCATCAGCACCTTGCCGTTCCGATCGACGAGGAACGCCGTGACGTCGCCCTTGCCCTCTTCCTTGATGTGATCGGCGATCCGCTTGAGGCTGACCAGGCCTTCGACCGTGCCGATGACCTTGCCGTCATCGACGACCGGCACGGCGACGACGACCGCCGGCTGATTCGCGGAGTTGAGGTACTGGAACGTGCCGGTGTAGGTCTGCCCCTGCTTCGCCGCCTCGAGCGCGAGGTTCATCTCCTGCTGCACCTGCGCATCGAGCTGCGCCGGCTTGGCCTCGGCGCCCGCGCCTTCGATGTTCAGGAGGCGCAGCGCGAGGAGGTCACTGTCGGGCGTGAGGTAGTCGGTGATCCAGTTCGTCTCCGCGGCGTAGGTGAACGGATCGCCGCCCGGCGGCAGCGCCTTTTTCATGATGCGGATGCTGCCGGCGATCTTCGTCAGCTGCTGCGTGTTGCTGAGGAGGAGGTTCTGCACGTCGGTGGCGATGCCGACCGCGGAGCGCGTCAGGTATTTGCGCTCCAGCGTCTCGAGCGACTCGCGGTTGATGCCGATGAGGAACCAGTGCGAGACGAGGAGCGGCAGCAGCGCGACGATGACCATCGCGCCGAGAAGTGTCCAGAGCAGGCGCGGGCCACGCGGGGGCGGAGTCGGGTTGTCGTCGGACATCAGGAAACAATTCTAACGTGCGTCGTACGGGCCGTGAATCGCCACGACGTTCGGCTCCTCGCCCACGTCATCGAGGACGTACACCTGATAGCGGTCGCCGCCGGGCGCGACGCGGACCACGATGTGGCCGTGCTGCGCCTTCAACTGGTCGACGCGCGAGCCGATGCTCGTCTTCGTCGCGTCGTACAGCTTCGTGGCGAAGATGTCGTGCGGACCGGGATAGAGGCGAGTGGCGAGCATCCGTTTGAGCGAGTCCTGCGACGGATGCGTCGGCGACCAGGAGGGGAGGATGATGACCGGCGAGCGGAGCGTGGCGAGAAAGAACGCGCTCTCCGGATCGATCGAGCCGTGGTGATTCGCGACGTGCACGTCGGTCGGTCCGATGACACGGGCGACAGCGGTCTCGACTGACTGCCATTCGGGCGCGCCGGCGTCGGGGACGCCCGGCATGTCGCCGCCGGTGAAGAAGTCGAAGCGGCCGTAGCGAATGCGCAGGCCGATGCTGCACATGTTCTCGCCCGGCATGTCTTCCTTCGCGTAGGTCGTGGGGAAGATCGGCCGCGCGCCGTTCCCCTCGCCCGTCCAGACCTGGCCGCTGCCGGCGACGTTGCGCACCTCGAACGACTTGAAGGCATCCGGCTCGTTGCGCAGCACGATCTGATCGTTCGCGCCGACGCGGATCGCCTCTTCCTTCACATGCTTGTCGGCGATGAACGCGCGGAACTTCTTCATCATCGCGTCGTCGGGCGGCGGGAGGTACGCGGTGCCGCGATCGATGATCGTATCGATGGGGATCGCGGTGCCGACGTCGGGGAGGCCGGCCATGTGGTCGGCGTGGTAGTGCGTGATGAGCGCGTAGTCGAGACGCGGCTTCTCGGGGAAGCCGGGCATGTGATCGGCGTGGTAGTGCGTGATGATCGCGTTGAGCTCCCGGTTCACGGGTGCCATCCGCGCGATGTAGCGCGCGATCTTCGCCCCGGTCGTGTCGTCACCGACCGCGCCGGCATCGACGAGCATCGTGGTGCCGTCGGGGAAGATGAAGAACGCGGCGTTGCCGTGGCCGGTGCTGATCTGATGGATGTCGAGCATGCCGCGCGACCAGGGCGGCAACGATTTCGACTCCTGCGCAGCGGCCGACAGCGACAAAAGCAGGAACAGCGCGACAAAATGGGCCTTCATGTCCCTCGGCATCTACATTCATCTCCCGTTCTGCGCAACACATTGTGCGTATTGCCCGTTCGTCATCAGCACGAACATGACGCTGGAGGATCAGTACGTCGACGCGCTGTTGCGCGAGATCGACGCGCGCGGTCCCCGCGGCGACATCGAGACACTCTATCTGGGTGGCGGGACGCCATCGCGCACATCGCTGCAACATCTGGCACGGATCGCGTCGCGTTTCGATCCGGCGACGGAATTCACGCTGGAGGCGAATCCCGAGGACATCACGCGCGATGCGATCGCGGTTTGGCGCGAGATGGGAGTCGATCGTCTTTCGATCGGCGTGCAGTCGTTCCATGACGCGGAGCTGCGCGAGATCGGACGCATTCACGACGCGAACGCGGCGCGCGACGCGGTGAAGCTCGCGGTCGACAGCGGTATGCGGACGAATCTCGACCTGATCCTCGGGCTTCCACGACAATCGATCGAATCGTTCCGCGCCTCGCTCGATGAGGCGATCGCGCTCGGCGCCGGACACCTCTCGCTCTACATGCTCGACCTCGACGAGAAGACGCCGTTGCAGGTGCAGGTGGCGCGCGGGCGGACGACGCTGCCGGAAGAAGACGACGTGGCGCGGCTCTACGTCGAAGCGGTCGAACGCCTCGGCAACGCGGGACTGGCGCAGTACGAGATCAGCAACTTCGCGCGGGTCGGCCAGGAATCGCAGCACAACCTTCGTTACTGGCGGCGCGAGCCGTACCTCGGGTTCGGCATCGGTGCGCATTCATTCGTGGACGAGAGGCGCTTCGCCAACACACGCGACATCCATCGCTACATCGCCGACCCCACGCATGCCGAAGACTTCACCGAGTCGTTGAGCGACGACGAGAAGCGGCACGAGCTCCTCTTCCTCCGGCTGCGGCAGACCAGCGGGATACACTATGACCGGCTCGTCGAGCTCTGCGGACAGGAGGCAGTGGAATGGACGGAACGTGGTTTGCGCGAGGGGTGGCTGCGGCGGTCGGATTCACGCGTAGGCTTTACTCCCGCGGGGTTTCTGCTCAGCAACGACTACATCTCGCAGCTCTTCTGATGGTGCTGGCCGCGCTGCCGATGCGCGCCGCGGACGACATTCAATTCCAGCCTACGATCACAGCCGAGGACTTCGCGACGTTCTCGCGCATCATCGCGCAGGGCATCTACGCCGATCCGATCCAGCCGGCGCGCTCGAGCGGCCTGCTGCATTTTGACATCGGCATCGGCGCGACGCTGATGAAGGTCGATCAGAACGCCGACTACTGGAAGCGCTCCGTGCCGAAGGACATCATCGCGCACGGCGGCTACGTCGGCGTGCCGCGACTGATCGTGGCGAAAGGCTACGGCGGTGGCACGATCTCCGGCACGTACGCGAAGATCAGCGACACCGGCATCAAGATCTACGGCGGCGCGCTCGACATGCCGATCATCCGCGGCGGCGTGGCCAAGCCGGAGATCTCGCTGCGCGGCGTCTACACGAAATTGAGCGGCGTCGACGTCTATCGATTGAAGACATACGGCGTCGAGGCGTTCATCAGCAAAGGCTTCGGTCCGATCACGCCGTTCGCGGCGGTGGGCCGCATGAAGACCGACGCGCGCGGCTCGGTCGACTCGGTCAACTTCACGCTGAAGGACAAGTCGAGCATCAATCGCTACTCCGCCGGCGTGCGCCTCTCGCTCTTCGTTCCGAAGATCGTGCTGGAGGCGACGCAGGCGGAGCAGAGGAGCTATTCGGCGAAGATCTCGGTGGGGTGGTGACTACTTCGCGCTCGCGATCGCCTTCTTGATGCTGTCGATCGTGAACTTCCCCTCCGGTCCGAACCCGAGGATCTGACCGTTCACGATGTAGGTCGGCGTCGAGATGATGCCGGCGTCGAAGGCGTGGCTGACCTGTTCGAGGAGCTTCGCCTTCTCGGTCGGATCGCGATAGATCTTCTCCACCGCAGCCCAGTTGAGATCGCGGTCCTCACAGAAGTTCTTCAGCACGTCGTCGAACTTCTGCTTGTCGATCGTCTCCTGGTTCTCGAAGACGTAGTTCACGTACGTCCAGTACTTCGCCGGTGCGACCTTCTGGATGGCGCGCGCGCCGAGGGCGGCGAAGAGCGACCACTGGTGATGCTCGAAGAGCGGGAGGTCGAGGCGCGTGTAGCTGATCTTGCCGAGCGCCTTGGCGATCATCGGCTCGACGGTCTTGTGCGCCTTGCCGCAGGTCGGGCACTGGAAGTCCGAGAGCTCGACGATGGTCACCTTTGATTTCGCCTTGCCGCGATGCACGCCGTTCGAGACGCCGAGCGTGTCGAGCAGCGCCTTCGACGGATCCTCGCGCAGGCTCGAGCGGTCGGAGATGATCAGGAAGTGCTGCCCCTGATCGATGAAGCCGTGGTACGAGAAGGGACCGTACGGCGTCTGCTTGGTGATGGTCACGGCGTGCAGTCCGTCCGGCAGCGGGAAGGGGGCGATCGTCGTTTTGGTATCGACCTTCAGCAGCTGGTTCGACACCTCGTTCACGCGCACCTCCGCGGGACGCGCATCGGCAGGCAGCGGAACGACCGATCCCATCAGGACCTGGTCGGTCTTTGGCGAGTAGAGGAGGTACTTCTGCCCGCCGCACTGCTTGTCGCTCGAGGTCTGCGTCACGGTGAAGACCTGAAAGTTCGTCGGCCCGAGCGGAACGTTCATCTCTTCGACGGTGATCTTCGAATCGGGGCACTTACTCAGCGCTTTCGTGGCCCAGCGCGTGAGCGCCGCGGAGTCCGCGGCATGCGCGGAGAGAGCGAAGGAGACCATCGAAATGGCCAGGAGCAACTTCTTCATTGGGAGTTCCTTTGAAGTGGAATGACGCAACTATCGCGAGTTAACAACGCGGTACCCGCGTTCAATCCACGCCTGCATGCCGCCGGTGACGTGCACGACGTTGCGGAATCCCGCGACGGTGAGGAGCTTGGCCGCGAGCGCGCCGTCGTTCGACGTCTCGCCGTACACGAGCACGGTCTGGTTCTGATACGGCAACAGCTCCGGAAGCTGGCGCTCGATGGTGTCGAACGGAGCGTTGAGCGCGCCGCCGATGTGCCCTTCCGGTCCGCGATATTGCTCGGGCGAGCGGACGTCGAGGACGACGACCTGATTGGAGTCGAGGATCATTTCCGAGGCAACCATCGGCGAGACCTCGGCGAATCCGGCGCTGGAACGGGAGATGCCGACGGTGCGGCAACTGGACAGCAGACAGCAGACAGCGGACAGCAGCACGAACAGCTTTCTCATAAAAACTCCAATTCGAATTCCGCGCGGACTTCGCCGACGAGGGCGCCGGAGACGTTGCGCAGCGGCCAGTCGCGGTAGCGCTGCAGTTCGGGGCGTGAGGCGGCGTCGAGTCCGAGGAGGTCGAGGGTGCGGATGATCACGGGGTTGCGTCCGCGGGTCATCGAGCCGTCGTTGATCTTCAGTGCGATGCCGATGGCGCAATCATCACTCAATTCCGACGCCAGCGACGGCGCAACCGCCATCGCGTAAAAACCTTCGGCCCCTTCCTTCGCCAGCAGGCCGCCCTTGAAGGCCTGCATCAGCGGCGTGGTCATGCTCCACGCGCCGGCGACGTATTGCGGGAAGCCGGTCATCGATTGGACGACGCGCGCCGCGCTCTCCTCGTATCGCTCCATCCCTTTGCCGCTCGCCGTCTCCATGAGCTGGGCATATGCAAACGCCGCGCGAAAGAGGGAGAGGAAGAAGGCAGGGACGCCGCAGCCGTCGACGGCGATCGGGATCTCGTCGGGCGGAACGGCGGCGAAATCGGCGAGCGTCGTGCGCATCAGCACCTGCAGCGGATGGTCGGCATCGATGTAATTGACCGACGGGACGTCCATGACTTCGGTCGCCAGCAGCATTCCGGCGTGCTTGCCGGAGCAGTTGTTGTGCAGCACCGACGGCGCCTCGCCGCTCGCGCGCAGCTCCGCCGCGGCCTTCTCGTCATACGGCACATGCGCGCCGCACAAGAGGTCTTCCTCGTCAAATTCTCCCTTGCGTAGAAGCGCCGCCGCGGTCGAGACATGCATCGGCTCACCGCCGTGCGACGCGCAGGTGAGCGCGATCTCCTCGGGCGTCAGCTCGAACTCCTCGATGCCGCCGTACTCGAGCAGCGGAAGCGCCTGAAACGGCTTCGCCGCGGAGCGGAGGGAGGTGCGCAGATGAGGATCGCCGGCAAAGGCGAGGAGTCGTCCGCGGGCGTCTACGACGGCGATCGAGCCGGTGTGAAACGACTCGAGATGAGGGCCGCGGTAGACGTTGGCCAGTCTCACGCCCGGGATGCCGAGGGCGATCCCGACTCCGCGGCGATGGCCTCTTCCTCCGTGCTGTAGATCTTGAACACGGCGTCGAGCTTGGCCAGTTTCAGCAGCTTCTGGATCCGCTCGGAGGGGTTGACCAGGATCAGCTTGCGGTTCTGCGTGGTGAACTTGCCGAGGTAACCGACCAGCTCACCGATGCCGGTGGAGTCGATGTAGTCGATCTTCGTGAAGTCGATGATGACGTTGGTGCTCTCGTTCTTGAGGACGGTCTCGAGAGCCGAGGAGAAGAACTCGGCGCTTTCGCCGAGCTTGATCAGACCTTCCACGTACAAAATCGTGAAGTTGTCGGTGTGCTTCTTTTCTACGATCAAGCCAAGCCTCCCGAGCGACGAAATCATAGTTCAGCTAGCAAGTTGATTGCCACGCGCCGTTCTCAGCGCCACCACCGCGTTCATCCCGCCGAATCCGAATGAATTCGATACGAAGGTTCGCACCTCCGCGGGACGCCCTTCATTCGGCACGTAATCGAGATCGCAGGCCGGATCGGGACTGGCCAGATTGATCGTCGGCGGGATGAATCCGTCGTTGAGCGCGATGAGCGAGCAGGCGATCTCGATCGAGCCGCTCGCTCCCATCGCGTGTCCGTGCATCGACTTCGTCGAGCTGACCGGTACGCGATACGCCGCGTCGCCGAGGACGCTCTTGATCGCCGTCGTTTCGGTGACGTCGTTCGCGCGCGTCGCGGTGCCGTGAGCGTTGATGTAGCCGAGGTCCGGCGGATCGATCGCCGCGTCGCGCAGCGCCATCGACATCGCGCGTGCCGCGCCGTCGGCGGACGGGTCGGTGATGTGGCCGGCGTCGCTGGTCGCGCCGAAGCCGGCGATCTCGCCGAGGATCGCGACGCCGCGCTTCTTCGCGCTTTCGAATGATTCGAGGAAGAAGACCGCGGAGCCTTCGGCGAGCACCAGCCCCTTGCGATCGGCGCTGAACGGCCGGCACGCGGCCTCGGGATGCTCGTTGTCGATCGCCAGGACGCGCATCGACTCCCAGCCGCGGATGATGCCGAAGGTCAGCGGCGCGTCCGCTCCGCCGGCGAACATCGCGTCCGCCTGACCGGTGCGGATGGCCTGAAACGCGAGGCCGATCGCATGCGCGCTCGACGCGCACGCGGAGACGACCGCGTACGACACGCCCTTCGCCTTGAAGCGCGTGGAGACGGCGCTCGAGGCCGCGTTGTACATCGACCAGGCGATCGACGCCGGCGCGACGCGCGCCTGCCCTTCGCCGTAGACGCGCTTGTACGCGACGTCGAGCGTCTCGCATCCACCGAGGCCTGTGCCGATCAGCGCACCGACGCGCTCGGGATCGAAGTCTTTGTATTGCGCCTGCTCCGCGGCTTCGTCGGCGGCAATCAATGCGAAGCGGCTGAAGCGATCGAAGCCCTTCTGCAGACCTTCATGCGCCTCGGCCGGCACTTCGCCCGCGATCTGGCAGGCGAGGGTCGTCGGATCGATGGAGGTGATGCGACGGATTCCGCTGCGGCCCTCGCGCAATGAATCGAGCGCCGCCGCTTTGCCGCGTCCGAACGGCGAAATGAGGCCGATGCCGGTGATGGCGACGCGAATCACGATGGAGGAGCGGCGAGCTGCGCCTCGACCGCGTCGATGATGTCGCCGAACGTCTGCATCGAGCGCGCGCGGTCATCGGGAATGGAGATGTGGAACTCTTCCTCGATGCCGAAGAGGATGGTCAGCGCGTCGAGCGAATCGATCCCCGCCTCCGCCAGCGCTGTCTCCGGCCGCAGCACATCCTCGGGGATTTCTTTTTCTTTCCGAACGATCTCGATCAGCTTCCGTTCGATCTCAGCGCGTGTCATCGGCGGCTATCATAACAAGCCGTGCGTCTCCGCTTTTCCGCGCTCTACGTCGTGTGGATCTTGATCTGCGCGATCGCCTTCCTCGCGCTGCGCGGCGCCGAAGATCCGTCCCGCCGCCACGGCCGCATCCTCAGCAATGACGCCGCCGCCCGCGCCGTCGCCATCCTGCGAGCGAAGGGAATGCGCGACTACGAAGCGGTGCACGTCGCGTACGCGAAGCGCGGAGAGGCGGGGAGCGAGGATCGCTGGATCGTGCTGTGCGATCGGACGCCGCACACGCAATTGCGCGAGGCGAAGGTGGTCGAGTTGCGGGCGGGGGATGGGGCACTGCTGTTGATCCGCGAGCCGTCAGTGCGGTGAAGCGATCACATGGAGATAAGCCGTGCCGCTCAGCCCGAACGGCTTTCCGTCCAATTCTGCGTACCAGTCCTGCCCAGGCTGACGCGCCAGCCGCGCCGCGATCGCCGCCCACTCGACCGGCGTGAATGTACGCTTCGCCAGTTCCGCCGCCGGAACGAGATCCTCGGCGGGCCATGGCTCTCCTTTCACGCTGGAATCCTCAGCCATCACTTCGACACGGATCGACCGCGCTTCGCTCGTGTATGTGCGGTCGTCCACGAGCTTCTGCAGCAGTTCCGCCTCCGGTACCTCATTCAGCGCCACCTCGCCGAAGTCCTGAATATGCTCTCCCTTAGGAACGGCGATCTCGATCGATTTTGCGTTTTGATACTCAGGCGCGGCGTCTGCCAGGCGGCGCAACTCGGGAAGCAGCCGGACGATCGTGCGAAGGCGCTCCTTTCCCAGGCGGGAACGAACTTCGCGCACGAAACGGAGCCGGCCGGGCCGCAGTCGGACGTGTTCATCCGTGCCCAGGTGAACCGTCGATGTGGAGTTGTCATACTCGAGACTGAGGAGTAGTAGCGAGCGGCGCGCGAAGTCTTTGGACCGGCGCACGCAGTCCTCGCGTTCGCATCCGGAGTCATTGAACAGGTCATAAATGCTCAACTGCCCGGGATCGACGCACGTCCGGCAGTGCGCCGGGCCCAGCAGCTCTTCGAGCCGGTTTAATAATGTGGCGAACGGCCCGCCGTAACCCCGCGTCGTCCGCTCTTGTCCGTTCATGCGAATGCTCATGGAGTGGATGCCGCCATCGTAGACACCGTCGTCTGAATAGGCATAGAAATCGGTGCCGAAGACATCAACCTCATCGATGATCCGAAGGAGCTGTTTCACATCCTTCTTCGCCAAACGGCGGATGTCGTGGCCGATCCGCGTGAAGCGGTAACCGTCGTAAGTGGCGTTGCCGCGCGCATCGATCATGACGCGGTAAACGGGACAAACGCCCATGCATCCGTTCCAGGAAAACTCGAGATGGAAATCGGAAGGAAGCCCGGTTGCGCCGAGCGAGAACACCAGCGGGAGCGCGTAAAGAAGGTTCATCCGTAACTCAGGATAAACTCAATCCATGTCCCGCCCCGCGAAACTGACGCCGATGCTCGAGCAGTATTTCGAGATCAAGCGTCAGGTCCCCGACGCCATCCTCTTCTATCGTCTCGGCGACTTCTACGAGATGTTTTACGAGGATGCGGAGAAGGCGGCGCCGCTGCTCGACCTCGTGCTCACGGCGCGGGGACGGGGGCAGGAGCACGAGGCGCCGATGTGCGGGGTGCCGTACCACGCGGCCGATGGATACATCGCGAAGCTGATCCGCCACGGACTGCGCGTCGCGATCTGCGATCAGGTCGAGGACCCGGCCGCGGCGAAGGGGCTGGTCAAGCGCGAGATCGTCCGCATCGTGACGCCTGGAACGGCGACAGAGAGCTCGATCGTCGAGCGCGAGTCGTGTTACCTGCTTTCGCTCGTCCCGCATGAGCAGTCGCTCGGCGCGGCGTACCTCGACGTCTCCACCGGCGACTTCTTCGTCACGGCGTACAAAGACATGGACGACGCGCGGCTTGGCGATGACGTCGCCCGTTTCGATCCGCGTGAGGCGATCTTTCCGCGAGATGACAACGGCTTTGTGGGACACGTGAAAGAGCTCGGCCTGGCGGCGACCGCCATCGAGCCGTCGATGTTCGAGCCGCGCGGCGCGCACGACTACCTCGCAAAGCACTTTGCGACGCAGAGCCTGCGCGGCTTCGGATTGGAAGGCGACGACGCGCGCGTCTCCGCCGCAGGCGCTGCGCTGCGCTACGCGTCGGCCAGTCACAAGCGGACGCTCGATCACGTGCAGGCGCTGCGTGTCGACAACGCATCCGATTTCCTGCAGCTCGACGCGGCCACGCTGGCGAACCTCGAGGTGCTCGACTCGCGCGATGCGGGGCGTCCGCGCGCGTCGCTCTGGAGCGTCATCAACTGCACGCGAACGGCGATGGGGGCACGTACCTTGCGGCGCTGGCTCACCCGCCCGCTCGTCGCGCGCGAGGCGATCTTCGAGCGCCATGACGCGGTCGACGAGCTGACCCGCTCGCGCGCCATCCTCGAGCAGATGAACGCACGGCTCGCGCGCATCGCCGATCTGGAGCGGCTCGTCTCACGCATCACGCTGCGCAGCGCGACGCCGCGCGAATGTCTGACACTCGCGGAGTCGCTGCTGTCGGTCGGCGAGCTGACCGAGGCGATGCTGGCGCTGCAGGGACCGCTGCTGGCGGGACTGCGGCAGATGCCGTCAACGCAGTCGGTCATCGATCGCATCGCCGCGACCATCGACGACACCCCTCCGATCAACGTCCGCGACGGCGGCGCGATCAAGCCAGGGGTCGACGCGGAGCTCGATTCGCTGCGCACCATCGCCCGCGACTCGAAGACGGTGCTCATGGAGATCGAGACGTCGGAGAAGCAGCGCACCGGTATCTCATCTTTGAAGATCCGCTTCAACTCGGTCTTCGGTTACTACATCGAGGTCTCGAAATCGAATCTCGCGCGCGTGCCGCCCGACTACATCCGCAAACAGACGCTGGTGAACGCGGAGCGCTTCATCACGCCCGACCTCAAAACGCTGGAAGAGAAGATCCTCGGCGCGGAGGAGAAGTCGAACGCAATCGAGCTGCGGCTCTACGAGGAGTTGCTCGAGGCGGTGTCGAAGGAATCGGCGTCGATCCTGGCAACGGCGCGCGCGGTGGCCGACATCGACGCGCTCTCCTCGCTCGCCACCATCGCGGTACGCCACCGCTACGTCCGTGCGCAACTGAGTGAAGAGCCGGAGCTTGCGATCGAGGACGGACGCCATCCGGTGATCGAGCAGCTCGTGGCCGAGCGCTTCATCCCGAACCACACCGACATCCATCGCGATCGCAACGGCATCCAGGTGATCACCGGTCCGAACATGGGCGGTAAGTCAACGTATCTACGACAGGTAGCGCTGATCGTGCTGCTCAACCAGGCCGGCTCGTTCGTCCCCGCCGCGAAGGCACGCCTCGGCATCTGCGACCGCATCTTCACGCGCGTCGGCGCCTCGGACCAGCTCGCGCGCGGCGAGTCGACGTTCATGGTCGAGATGCACGAGACCGCGAACATCCTCAACAACGCGACAGAGCGCTCGCTCATCATCCTCGACGAAGTGGGCCGTGGCACGGCGACGTTCGACGGCCTCTCGCTGGCGTGGGCGATCATCGAGTACCTGCACGATCACTCCGAGCGCGGCGGCATCACGCTCTTCGCCACGCACTACCACGAGGTCACCGACCTGGCGAAGACGCGGCCGCGCGTGGCGAACTTCAACGTCGCGGTGAAGGAGTGGAACGACCAGATCATTTTTCTGCGCAAGGTCGTGCCCGGCGCCGCGGACAAGAGCTACGGCATCCAGGTGGCAAAACTCGCCGGCATCCCGCGCTCGATCATCGACCGCGCGCGAGAAATCCTCTCCACGCTCGAACGGAAGGAGCGGGCGATGGTCGAGGAAACGCGCTCCGGCGCGCCGAAAGCGACCCGCCAGCTCGCCCTCTTCGACTCGCGGGAACAGGACGTGCTCGATGCTCTTCGCACGCTTCAGCTCGACGCGCTCACGCCGCTCCAGGCGCTGAATGAGCTGGCGAAGTTGAAGGAGAAACTGGACACCTGATGGGAAATTCACTCCTCGGCATCGGACTCGTCGGCAAATCGCTCAGCGACCTCGAGCGCAAAATCCTCTCGGAACACTCGCCATATGCGGTCGTCCTCTTCGGCCGCAACATCCAGGACGTCGTGCAGCTGAAGCAGTTGATCGCCGAGGTGAAGGCGATCTCCAAGCGCTCGCCGCTGTTCATGGTCGATGAGGAGGGGGGACGCGTCGACCGGTTGCGACACATCGTCCCCGGTCTGCCGAGCGCCGAGGCGTTTGGGGAGGGCGATCGTTCGGCGGAGATGGCGGAGTGGAGCGGGAAGGTCATCGGCATGGCGCTTCGCTACTTCGACATCGAGAGCAACCTCGCGCCGGTCGTCGACGTCCGCGGCGAGCAGTCGCCGAAAGGTCTCGAGCGGAGGACGTTCGGCGACACAGTGGAAGGCGTGATCGAGCTCGCCGGCGCGTTCATGCGTGGATTGCACGGCACCGGCACTGCGTCGATGCCGAAGCATTTTCCAGGCATCGGAACCGGATCAGCCGATCCGCACTACGGCGCGACGGTGATCGACATCTCACTCGACGAATTGCAGCGCCGCGATCTCATCCCGTTCACGAGCCTCGGCGCGGAAGCGGGCGCGATCATGATCGGACACGGCACGTATCCGCAGTTCGACGAGGCGGGACTGCCGGCGTCGCTGTCGTACAAGGTGACGACGCATCTGCTGCGCGACATCGCGAAGTTCGACGGCCTCGCGGTGAGCGACGACATGGAGATGCACGCGGTCTCCGACCTCGGGTCGTACGAATGGATCGGCGAGCGGGCGCTGATGGCGGGGAACGACGTCATCCTCTTCTGCAGCCACATCGAGCGCATCCCTGATCTGCAGCGCTTTCTGCGCAAGCGGATCGACGAGGATCCGGCGGTGCGCGCGCGGTTCGACGATGCGTGCGCGCGGGGCGAACGCTATCGCGAGCACTGCAACCGGCTGCGCGCGCAGGCCGGTCCGCCGCCGCGGCACTTCGACGACGTGATGGAGGAGTGCATCCGTTTCGTCGATGCCTTCCGCCAGACACGGCATCACGAGCAGGTCGTGCCGGACATCGATCGCCGGATCAACAACCGCACGCCGGGAACGGGACGCAGCGGCCGCGAAGAGTGGACCTGACGTCAGTCCTTCTTCACGAACGTCGCTAACGGCCCGATCGTCTTGCGCATCAACACCTCGGAGTAACCGGTGGCGATGTAGTCGCGCACCTCGACGAGCTGCTCGTAGCCGAGGCGCTTGTACAGCTCGCGAGCGCGGGTGTTGAAGTCGGAGACGAAGAGGAAGACGTTCGGCGACTCGCGGAAGATCCGCTCCTCGGCGAACGCGAGGAGCTGCGATCCGAGGCCCTGGCCGCGGACGTTCGGATCGACGCAGAGGACGCGGATGTAGCCGACCAGCGCGCCCTGCATGACGATGATCACGAAGCCGCGCAGTTCGTCGCCTTCGGTGGCGACCCAGATCTCATTGATCGATTGCCGGACGGAGCTGAGACATCCCTCGTAGCTGCGGCCGTAGGTGATCCACGGATCGCTCGCCGCCATGATCGCGGCGCAACGCTCTTCCTCGGCAGGAGATGCGAGCGGCCGAATCTCCATCTCAGGCTACATAGCGCGCGACGGCGACGAAATGGCAGACGCTGCCGACGATCACGAAGAGGTGCCACACGCCGTGCGTGTAGGCGACTTTCTTCGACATGGCGAAGAAGACGACGCCGAACGTGTAGGCGAGTCCGCCCGCCATCAACAGGGTGAGCGCCGCGGGAGGCAGCGCAAGCTTCAGGGGGCTGTAGGCGACGACGACGAGCCAGCCCATCAGGATGTAGAGCACGACGGATGCGGCGCGATATCGGCCGTGGAACAGCGCGTCCTTCACGACGCCGGCGATGGCCAGCGACCAGATCACGGCGAACATCCACCAGCCCCATTTGCCGCGCAGAGTGATCAACGTGAACGGAGTGTAGGTGCCGGCGATGAGCAGGTAGATCGAGCAGTGGTCGAAGACGTGGAAGATCTGCTTCGCCCTGCCGCGCAACGAGTGATAGAGCGTGGAGCTGAGGTAGAGCAGGAAGAGCATCGCGCCGTAGATCGCGACCGCCGTGATGCGCGTCGCGCCGCCGCGCTGCGCGGCCAGCGTGATGACGACCGAGGCGCCTGCGAGGGCGAGGACGGAGCCGATGAGGTGGGTGATGCTGTTGAAACGCTCGCCTGGGTACATCGGGCGAACGTAACACGGTTTTTGTGAACCGTGAGGGACGGGGATTCAGCGATGAGCAGCGCCGGATAGCAGATAGCAGATAGCAAGTTGAGCTTGCCGTTCTGCTATCCGCTATCCGCTATCTGCTATCTAGAACGGCACTTCCTCGTCATCCCCCATGTCCGGCGCGGGAGCCGAGCCGCCGCGGGAGGAGCCGCGGGAGGCGCCGCCGTAGCTGCCGCCGCCGCCTTCGTCATCGCCGCGGCGATCGAGCATCTTCATGTCGCGGGCGACGATCTCGGTGCGGTACTTCTTCTGGCCGCTCTCTTTGTCGTCCCAGCTGTCGGTGCGGATCGAGCCTTCGATGAAGACCAGCTTTCCCTTCTTCAGGTACTGGCCGCAGATCTCACCGAGCTTTCCCCAGGCCACGACGTTGTGCCACTCCGTACGCTCCTGCTTCTCGCCGTTTTTGTCGGTGAAGCGCTCGTCGGTGGCGAGGCTGAATTTCGCCACGCTCGTGCCGCTCGGCGTGGAGCGGACCTCCGGATCTTTTCCGAGCCGGCCGACGAGGATGACTTTGTTGATCATGTGTGCTTCTCCTTTTGACTGGCGCGCGATTGTATCGAAACGTTTGACTCCTACGCTGCGTAGAATACGGCGCTCATGTCCGACGTCACCCGCGCCGGCGATTTCTGGGACGCCGAAGTCGCTGACCCCATTCACACAAGCTGGATGGAAGACCTCCGCGTCCGCATCCGCATCAACATGATGATCGGGGAGAGCGAGCTCCTCTGGCCGATCGAATGGCTGGAAAAACAGATCGGCCACCGCAAGTTCGGACGCGCGTTGTCGATCGGCTGCGGCACCGGTCCGCTGGAGCGGCAACTGATCGAGCGCGGCCTCTGCGAAACGGTCGACGCGTTCGACGGCTCGGTTCACTCGCTGCACGTCGCGCGTCGGCTTGCGGCGGAGCACGGCGTCGGCGATCGCATCCGCTACTTCGCCTCCGATTTCAATCGTCCCGCGCTGCCGCGCAATTGCTACGACATCGTCTTTTTTCACCAGTCGCTGCATCACGTCGGGAAGCTGGAGAAGCTCTATCGCGCGGTGCTGATGGCGTTGAAGCCGGAGGGGTATCTCTACCTCGACGAGCTCGTCGGACCGTCGCGCCATGAGTGGGATGACAAGCGCATCGCGCCGCATCGGGCAGCGCTGAAGACGATTCCCGATCAGTACCGTCTCGCCGATGACCTCCCATTCCCGATACAGCCGGACGATCCATCGGAGGCCATCCGATCGGGCGAGATCATGGAGCAGCTGGCGATCGGATTTCGTGTCGAGTCGATGCGCGGCTACGGCGGCAATCTGCTCTCGGTGCTCTATCCCTATTTCGACTGGAAGCAGGCGCCGGACGACCTCGTGCAGCAGCTCATGATCGAGGAAGACAAGATGTTGACCAATGAGCCGTCGTACTACGCCGTGGTGCTGGCGCGGCCGGCACGATGGCCGGCGCGGCTCTACGCGCTGTGGCGCTGGTTCTTCGAGCCGAAGTGGAAGCGCGTGCTCATCGAGCTCGGCAGGCTCATGCGATGAAGTGCGTCATTCAGCGCGTCCGCCGAGCCTCGGTTTCCGTCGGCGAGGAGCTCGTCTCCGAGATCGGCCTCGGCCTCGTCGTCCTCGGCGCGGTGGAGAAAGGGGACGGCGAGCAGACGATGCGCGATGCGGCGAAGAAGATCCGCGAGCTGCGCATCTTCAGCGACGAGGCGGGGAAGATGAACCGCGACCTGGCGGACGTCGGCGGCGCGATTCTCGCCGTGTCGCAGTTCACACTCGCCGGCTCGATCGCCAAGGGACGCCGCCCAAGCTTCGACAACGCGGAAGAGCCGGGACGGGCGCGCGAGCTGTTCGAGCTGTTTGTCGCGGAGCTCGGCGTCACGGGACTCACGGTACGCACCGGACGCTTCCGGGAAATGATGGTGGTGTCGATCGAGAACGATGGGCCGGTGACGTTCATCTTGTGATCGCAGTTGCCGGTTGCTGATGCATTAAACTCCGTCGCTCTATGGCGCAATACGAACCCCAGGACATCGAACCGAAGTGGCAGAAAGCATGGGCCGACGCGGACGTGGCGCGTGTCGACGTCGCCAACCCGGGCGGCGAGAAGTTCTACATGCTCAACATGTTCCCGTACCCGTCCGGCGACCTCCACGTCGGCCATGGCCGCAACTACATCCTCGGCGATGCGCTCTACCGCTTCTTCCGGATGCAGGGACGCGCCGCGCTCAATCCGATGGGCTGGGACGCCTTCGGTCTCCCGGCTGAAAACGCGGCGATCAAGAAGGGGATTCATCCCCGCGAGAGCACGCTGCGCAACATCGAGAAGATGAAGCAACAGTTCGGCCGGTGGGGCATCCTCTACGACTGGTCGAAAGAGCTCGCGTCGTGCGACGAGGGCTATTACAAGTGGAATCAGTGGCTCTTCATCAAGCTCTTCGAGCGCGGCCTCGCGTATCGCGGCAAGGCGCCGGTGAACTGGTGCCCGAACGATCAGACGGTGCTGGCGAATGAGCAGGTCATCGACGGCCGCTGCGAGCGCTGCGGCGCGCTGGTCGAGCAACGCGATCTCGAGCAGTGGTTCCTGAAGATCACCGAATACGCCGACCGTCTCGACGCCGGACTCGACTCGCTCGAGCACTGGCCGGAGAAGGTGAAGCTGATGCAGCGGAACTGGATCGGACGCTCGATCGGCGCCGACGTCGAGTTCCCGTGCCCGGTCCTCGGCCATCCGATCCGGATCTTCACCACGCGTCCCGACACGATCTACGGCGCGACGTTCATGGTGCTGGCGCCGGAGCATCCCGACGTGCCGGCGCTCATCGCCGACAACCCGAACCGCGCGGAGATCGAGCAGTGGATCGAGTCGGTGCGCAACCAGACGAACCTGGAGCGGCAGGAGGCAGGGAAGGAAGGGCGCTTCACCGGCAGGACGGCGATCAACCCGTTCACCAATGAAGAGATCCCGATCTGGCTCGGCAACTTCGTGCTGATGCAGTACGGCACGGGGGCGATCATGGCGGTGCCGGGACACGACGAGCGGGACTTCGAGTTCGCGACGGAGCTCGGTCTGCCGATCCGCAGGGTGGTGGCGGGCGGCGACCTGCCGTACGTCGACAAGGAGAACGGCATCGCGGTGAATTCGCCGCTGATCGACGAGCTGAAGTACGCCGAATCGCTGCCGAAGATGATCGCGGAGATCGAGCGCCGCGGCATCGGCAAGGGGATGGTGCGCTATCGCCTGCGCGACTGGCTGATCTCCCGCCAGCGCTACTGGGGAACGCCGATCCCGATGGTCTACTGCGAGCGCTGCGGGATCGTGCCGGTGCCGGAGGATCAGCTCCCGGTGCGGCTGCCGCTCGACGTGAAGTTCACCGGCAAGCGCGGCAATCCGCTGGCGAACCACGAGGAATTCGTGAACACGACGTGCGCGAAGTGCGGCGGCGCCGCGCGGCGCGAGACCGACACGATGGACACGTTCGTCGATTCGTCGTGGTACTACGCGCGCTACATCTCGGCGCGCGACGACGGGCAGATCTTCGACTCGAAGCTGGTGAATCAGTGGCTGCCGGTCGACCAGTACATCGGCGGCATCGAGCACGCGATCCTGCATCTGCTCTACGCGCGCTTCATCTGCCGCACGCTCTTCGACATGGGCCTGGTGAATTTCGAGGAGCCGTTCACGCGCCTCTTCAACCAGGGCGTGATCACGAAAGAGGGCTACAAGAACGCCGACGGCGGCTGGGTGGCGCTGGACGACGTCGAGCATCGCGACGGCGTGCCGTACGAGAAGAGCACCGGCAAACAACTCACCGCGGAAGTGGGGAAGATGTCGAAGTCGCGCTTCAACGTCGTGCCGCCGGACGAGCTGATCGCGCGCTACGGCGCCGACACGGAGCGGGTCTACACGCTCTTCATCGCGCCGCCGGAGAAGGAAGCGGCGTGGTCGGATGAGGGGGTCGTTGGGGCGCATCGGTTTCTGGGGCGCGTCTGGAATCACGCGACGCAGCTCGGAAACGGTCCGCGCGCCGAGAGTCTCACGCGCAAGATGCATCAGACCATCGACGCGGTCACGCAGCGGATGGCGCGGTTCGAGTTCAACACGGCGATCTCGTTTCTGATGGAGCTGTCGAATGCGATCGGCGAGAACGTGAATGCGTCGAACGCGCGCGAGGCGTACGTCGCGCTGCTGCAGATGCTCCATCCGTTCGCGCCACACATCACCGAGGAGCTGTGGCAGCAGCTGGGGGAGTCGGGATTCATCCTCACGTCGAAGTGGCCTGTGGCCGATCCGGCGCTGATGCAGGAAGATGTCGTAACCCTCGCCGTGCAGGTCAACGGCAAGCTGCGCGGGCAGGTCGACGTCGCCAATCCGCCGTCGAAAGAAGACGCGATCGCCGCGGCGAAGGCGAACGAGAACGTCCGCAAGTGGATCGAGGGAAAAGAAATCGCCAAGGAGATCTACGTGCCGGGTAAGCTGGTGAACATCGTGGTGAAGGGATGATGCGCAAACTCCTCGCACTGGCGGCACTGCCAATTCTGCTCTCCTCCTGCGGCTACGCGCTCGTG
>Ga0193696_1000060_pt1 | contig 48254 bp, 88 predicted proteins | sample L3m1metaG_FD_145074 | JGI IMG/M metagenome (GOLD analysis project Ga0193696, IMG submission 145074) | Soil microbial communities from a riparian zone of the East river system, Colorado, United States - L3m1 | ecosystem: Environmental > Terrestrial > Soil > Riparian zone | place: USA: East River... | reverse complement strand
CGATCGTGAACGCGTCGAACGTGACCGCGCCGTTGTTGAACGTCTGGGTGAATGCCCACGGTTTCGAAGCCGTGATTGCGCCTGTGGCCATCGTCTGGCCATACGTGCCATTGCCACGGAAGAAGTCATAGGCCAGCCCCGAGGTCTTCGGGAGCAACCCGTGCTTCGTCGCGTCGGCGTCCGCAGTGGTCACGTCAGTAAAAGAAAGGTTCGCCTCCGCGACCGACGTCAGGCCACCACCACTGCCACCGAGGGTGGCTGATGCCGTGCCGATGTAGACCGCAGCGGTGCCCGAGGAGTGCGCACTGAATCGCACCCGGAGTTTGCCCACGCCTGCGAGGTTCGCCGTCCACAGGCCCGCGGCCGTGGCACTCGTCACCGTCGTTGAGGAGTTGTAGGGCGTCACGCTCAGCGCGACGTAGGTGGTTCCGCCGTCGTTCGACTGCTCGAACTGCAGCGTTCCGCTGAAAGTGCCCACCACCTGGATGCTGACCGAGCCGCGGCCAGAGGTGTTGGTCACCTGACAGCCTGCGCCAGGGCACGTGGTGCCAGTGAGTGTGTCCGCGAACGACGGGCTGCAGACGCACAGCGTCAGCAGCAGAGCGAGAAACAGGTTTTTCATGATCAGAGATCCTTTCACGCGGTAGTACGTTGCCGTTTGGAACAGAAACACGAGTTCAGCGCCGGTCATATCTTCGAGTTTTCCCACGGGTAATCCGCGGGCTCGACGTCGGTCGTCGTCGGCTGCGTCCAGCCGTCGTAGTGGTTCTGGGGTTGTGGCCGTGGCATGAGGTTCTTACGACGTGGTTTCATCGTGTCAACTCCCCCACCGCGTGGTAAATGTCGCTCTGGTACACCAGCAGGGTCAGCACGTCCGCCCGATACACCGCGAGGTAGTGCGCGGGCTCGCGATACCGGCCGGTCACCAGCGCGGCGACCGCCTCCGCGAACATCTCCTGCTGCCCCTTGCTGAACTCCAGCCCGTAGGGTTGGAACGTGTGCCCGGCTTCGTGGGCCAGCGTCTCGTAGCGGTCGTCCCACGCTAGCGTGTTGTTCACGACGATCAGCCGGTCCGCGTCGGCACGTAGGCACGGCCCGAAGGGCTCTGGCCCCAGACACGTCTTCCCGTAGAACCGCGGCGGCAGCTTCTCGTAGGCCACCCGCCACCCACGCTCGACGAGGTGCGCTTCCAGCTCCATCACCTGCCAGTACCACACGTTCGTCCCCAGCAGGTGCACCTCGATGTGCGGCCGTGACGTCAGCGTCCGGACCCCGAGGGTGGCCAGCCGCCACGGGAGCAGCACCAGCAGGAACCCGAGGACGGCGCCGAGGACGGCGACCCTCACTGCCCCTCCCGCAGGCCCGGCAGCACGGTGCCGACGTAGACCTGGACGCCGACGTTGGGGCCGCTCTTTTCCGCCACCGGCTTGATCGCGCCACCGTGGATCAGCGCCCACTGCGCGGGCTCCGTGTCGCCCTTCGCCGCCGCGCGCTCCGCGCCCTGGCGGAGCAGCTTCGCGTAGCGCACCGCGTCGCGCTGCACCATCTCCCGCGCCGCGTCCTGTCGCGCCTTCGTCGTGAGCCGGTAGCCCGAGTGACGCGCGCACATGCCGTCCGCCCGCGAGGCGGGCTTGGCGCACAGTCCGCACGACAGGCGCTTGGGCTTCAGCTCCTCGCGCTCCGAGAGCGGTACCACAGCGATAGCCACGGCGTCGACCACCTCTGGAAGGGACATACCTCCAGTGTGACACGAACTGAAAGTTCGTGTCCCGCGTCGTGCCAAAAATGGAGCCAAGTTTCCGGGTTCTGGGTGGTGGTGGGAGGGACTTACAATCCTGGTGCTTGGTTCTGGGTGCTCCCGCGAATGTCTTCACGTATGGCCATGGCCACGGCCACGGGTCCCAGCCAAGCCGATCCTCCCGCGGCGTCCGCCTTGCAGCCCCAGCCGGTGGCACGCGCCTTGCTGATGCATGCAGCGTGCCAGGCTATGTGCTTTGTTTACATGCACTTACAGGTTAACATAATATTAGTTATCAGACGTAGGGGAAAACACTAGGGTTATTGGGTATTTTGCCTTGCGTCCGGACGTCCGGACACAGCCCGGATCCCTGTGTCCTGTCGTCTGTGCCATGGCTGTAGGCTATAGCTCAGCTGTCGAGGTGCCTGTGTCCGGGCTGTTGGTTTTCTGGCCAGTCGAGCGAATGGAAGCGCGTGCACTTTTTAGGGCATATGCGATCACACTGGTACCGCTACTGGCAAGGAGATTGCATATCTAGCGCGAGATAGTGTACGCCGTAACCCGAAGTGGCGGCAAGGCTTGTACCATGTACTATATATTCTCTATCTCTTAAGAGAGAGAGAGAGTATATATAGTAGGTAAGGGCAAGCGCCGTGCCATACGCTGCATGCTCTCCGGGAAACTTTTACGATCACCCCCCTCCACATGATATAGATCGAAGTACGACCCCATTTTTGTTCCATTATGAGACAGGCGAAAGTAGGCGAAAGTCACAGCACAAGTCGTACCAGCGTGATTGTCAACAGTTAGGCTGTGGAAAACAACCGTAACCCATTGACTTACGTATTACGTAATTCCTTGCGAGGATGGCTCAGGCTTGACGCAAGACAGCACACGGCACCTTGCACCCGGCCGGGCTGTGGAAATCGTCACCTGTGCGAAATCCAAATTCTTGGACCAGTGCAGTGCTGTGTATGAACTTATTACACTGTGTCCTGATGGACACAGTGTGTGAAGCAAAAGCGAAAACCAAGAACCCGGACTCCGGGCTGTGTAACTTTTACACACTATACTCGGCATGGTCCGATTACAGTATTGTAGGCTGACTAAATGTCAGGCTTATCAGGGAATTCCTGACATTCATGTCAGAGGTAACACCAGAATACACAGGGAAAGCGCCACAGGTGCGTGGCACGCGGAGTGCATTAAAGATGGTCATGGACAAAGCAGACATGCGAGACCTCGGAACGCTGGTGCTGGTGCTAGTCGGTTGCGTGGCTCTGCTGCTGCCTGTCGTGAGCGTATTCATGGGGAGATGGTAATGAAAACTGCATTCTTTGCTGTGGTCGTCGTCGTCACCCTCGGCTATGCGATGGCCGTTCAGGTCAGCAAGGCTATCGACAAGGCAACTAGCGCGCGCCGTACGGCCATCTTGGAGGTGCTCAAGTGAACCCACAGGCTTTTGTGCTCTCAGATGACGAGCGGCGTATGTTGGTGGAAGCGCTAACATTTGCGGACGAACAGGGCATGTATGCAGGCTTCGCGCGCCTGCGCATGCAGCCCGTGTGCGACGCTCTGCTGTGGCGCCTCACGCATGATCAGGCCGATGTCATCCTCGACGCTGACGCGGTGGCCGGGCAGGTGTGTCCGGGCTGTGGAACGACCGTGCAGGTTAGCGTGTGCCACGGGCGGGTGATTCGATGAAAACGTCTATCTACGTCAGAACACACGGCGACAACTTCGAACGGCGAACTGTGGTATACCTCGTAAACCTCGGAACAGGAAAGGCTTAGAACATGGCGACTCTGACACTCAAACCATCGGGACTGCGAGAACTTCTGACAGCGGCGATCAACGCGCGCCTGCGGGTGCTCACGGTCTCGGCACCCGGATCGGGCAAAACGGCCATCATGCGTCAGGTGTGCGCAGACATGGGCGTCAAGCTGATCGTGTCGCATCCGGCCGTGGAGGATCCGACCGATCCAAAGGGCATGCCGTGGATCGCGAACGGTCGCGCCGATTTCGTGCCGTTCGGTGCTCTGCGACAGGCGATCGAAACCACGGAGAAAACTGTGTGGTTCTTGGACGATGTTGGACAGGCCGCGCCAGCGGTGCAAGCGGCGTACATGCAGTTGATCCACGGCGGACAGCTGGGCGAACACCGCATCAGCGATCATGTGGTGTTCATGGCAGCAACGAACCGGCGCACGGATCGATCGGGCGTCGCGGGCATCCTCGAAGCTGTCAAAAGCCGCTTCCACACGATCGTGGAACTTGAAAGCGATCTGGATGAAGCGTGCGAATGGGCGTTTGCCAATGGGATCATTCCTGAGTTTCCGGCCTTTTGGCGCTTCAAGCCTGAATTGTATAGCGCGTTCGCTCCGACGGCAGACTTGACCAACAGCCCGACGGCGCGCACGTGGGAGCATGCGTCCGATATCATGAAACTGGACATCAGCCCAGCTGTGCAGACGGCCGCGCTTGCCGGTTCGATCGGTGCGGGTGCCGCCGCTGAGGTGCTGGCGTTTGTCAAGATGTCGCGATCACTGCCGAACATCGACGCGATCCTTATGGATCCGACACACGGCGACATTCCGAAGGAACCGGCTGTGCGCTACGCGCTCGCCGGAGCGCTCGCGTACCGTGCGACGCCTGCCAACTTCGAACGCATCCGCCAGTACGCCGAACGGTTGATCGGCGCGCAAGCGGCAGAATTCGCGGTTCTCATGGTGCGCGACGCGTGCCGCCGCGACAAAGCGCTGTGCTCGACTCAGGCGTTTGTCAAGATGTCCACCTCGGAACTTGGCCAACTGGTCAACGGGAGATAGGTCATGGAAACCGCGATCCACACACGGGCGCTACTGGCCGGGCTGACGATCCGATCGTGGACGGCGCGCAAGTTGGACAAGGCCGTAACCAACAAGGTCCACGCGGACTATCAGGCATCCGGCAACAGCGGGCGGTACAACAAGAACCTGCTACCGGGTGACTGCCCCGAATATCGTGCACTCATGTCGCACGTGTCGGCTGTGCGCAACGGATTCTACGCACGCACGCTGCCATGGGGTGACGCAGGCGATCGGTTGCTGCCGACTGACAACTTCATGACGGTATCGGACTGGTACCGCGACGCGGCGCGCACGTTCGGCACGCTGTTGGATGCCTTCATCGCCGTATATCCAGCGGCACGTCTGGCGGCACAACAGCTGATGCCGAACGGCCTGTTCAAGGTGGAGGATTATCCCTCGGATGCTGAGGTGCGCGCGCGGTTCGAGTGTGCGATCGAATACTGGCCCGTTCCGGCGCAAGGCGATATCCGCTGTGATCTGGCGGCAGATCAGATTGCCACGATCGAAGCGGGCATCGGCGATCGCCTCACGAAGGCAACCGAAACAGCCATGTCGGACGCGTGGAAGCGCCTGCATACGGTTGTCGCGGCGATGGCGGAACGTCTCGACAGCCCGGACAAGGTGTTCAGAGACTCACTGGTCGAGAACACGCGCGAAGTGGTCGATATGTTGAAGCGCCTGAACGTGACAGGCGATCCTGACCTCGAACGTATGCGCGCCACGGTCGAGGACCAGTTAGCGCGACACGAACCGGACACCTTGCGCGAGTCAGACGCGACGCGTGCGACCGTGGCGGCACAGGCCGACGCGATCCTGTCACAAATGAAGGGGATTTATGGCCGTTAAAATGTCACCTCAGATGCGCCGCATGGTGCAGGCGCGCACAGCGTTGTTGCTGGATCAACCGTTCTTCGGCGTACTGGCGCTTCACCTCGAACTAGTCGAGGATCCAACGTGTCAAACCGCGTGGACCGATGGCAAGCGCCTTGGATTTTCGCCCGCGTTCGTCGATAAGCAGACACAGGATCAACTGGTCGGACTGACGGCACACGAGGTGCTACACCCGGCCTGTGGTCACAACTGGCGACGCGACGCCCGCGAAGCGCGCAAGTGGAACGCGGCGGCAGACTACGCGATCAATCCGATCCTGACGGAAGCGGGTTTCGCTCTGCCTGACGGCGGACTGAACGATCCACAGTACGCGGGCAAGTCTAGCGAATGGATTTTCGATCGCCTGCCTGACGGCACGGACGGCGGCGACGGGTGCCGCGATGCTGAGGGTGACGGACCGTCAGAGGCAGACTGGCAACAGGCGAAGGAACAGGCGATCAATAGCGCGGCAGCACAGGGCAAGCTACCGGAAAGTTTGCGCCGGTTGATCGGCGACGCGACTAAAGCCAAAGTTGACTGGCGATCGCTACTGCGGCGGTACATTCAAGATGTGTGCAAGTCGGACTACAGCTGGCGTCGACCGAACCGGCGATACATCGGAAGCGGGCTGTACTTGCCCGTCTTGCATGCTGAGACGGTCGGACGGATCGCCGTGGCGGTAGACACCTCCGGCAGTGTCGATGATGTTCTGTTGGCACAGTTCGCGGGCGAGATACAGGCGATCTGTGCTGAGGTGCAACCGGCGGCAGTCGAGGTGATTTACTGTGACGCGGCAGTCAACCATACCGACACGTACGAGCGTGGCGAGACGCCCGATATCACTCCGCATGGTGGCGGAGGTACCGCGTTCGCTCCGGTGTTCGAACACGTCGACGCACAGGACGAACAGCCGATCGTTGTGGTGTACCTGACTGACCTCTGCGGGAGTTTCCCGGACGTGGCACCCGATTATCCTGTGATCTGGTGCGTCACAGGCGGCGCGACAGGTGCCCCGTTCGGCGACGTGGTACCGTGCGACTAACAGCGGCGGACCGTGGCACCTCGCGAGGGTGCCACGGGTCCAGCATGCGAGGTGCGATCATGGTGTGGACGTGTACGCTGTGCGGGCTGGACATCGAAGCGCCTGCACCGTACGACGTTGGCACGTGGCGCGACCGTGGCGGTAACGTAACCTGCTCCGGTATCGACCAACGAGTATTGATGCACGTCGCAACAGCCTACGCGGGAGAGACGACGGAACAACGCGACAACACGCGAGCGTACTTACGGTTTGCGGCAAAGGTGCAAAAATGAGCGCATGGACAGCAGTACCACGGTGTGACGCGATGGACGGCGATCGTAGCTGCTGGCACCCGGCCGGACACGAGAGCGATCACGGCGACGCGGCCGGAGACTGGCCGAAAGGGTGCCGTTGTGGCGGTACGTGTCTGGACTGTCGCGCGATCGGACTGGAGACAGCCGACCGACTGATCAACAGTGATGGCCGGACGAACCATCACGACCACTACCGCCACGTCGTACGGCTGGGAGATATCGCGGCCGGGCTGGGTGACTGGACCGTAGGCAACGATGGGAACCTGTACAGCCTGGACGGCGTGCACATCCGCATCGGGCGGCACTTGTCCTGGAGAGACAACCGCGGCGGCAAGCATCAGGAACGGTTGACCGTGCGCGGGCAGTGGCCGCGTCACCCTGGGAGCGGTGCCCACGTGAGCGACGGCGCGGACGTTGAGAACATCGAACTCTCGGCGAGCAAACCGACACACGTGATCGTGAATGAGATCAAGCGGCGCCTGCTCAAGCCGTGGATACCGCGACACGTGCAAGCGCTCGCGAACGGCGACGTGGAACATGCGCGGGTGATGGCACAGCAACAGGCACGGGCCGCGTTTATCGTGGCGTACGGCTCAGGCGCGACCGAACGGCGGCACCTCACGACCGAAGTCAGCATCGCGGATCACCCGATCTACAGCGTGGGCATCCACAGCCCGACGGAGGCGCACGTGCCATCGTTTACCTGCACTCCGGAGCAAGCCTTGCAAATCCTGCGGTTGCTCAAGAGGCAAGCGTGACACAACCAACAGCCCGGAAACCACACTCGAAGTCACGACACTGCGGACGCTGCCGCCGGTGGACAACGGAGCGCGGGCATCGGCTCTGCCCGGACTGCTGGGACTTCCTGTGCAAGGAAGCCGTGACGCTCTACGCGGCGGCGCCGGCGCAGGAGTTTGACACGGTACTGCAGCAGTTGCTTCAGATAAGAGAGACAAAAGTCTTCCGCGACGCGGAATATGTCTGGCACGCGCTTTGCGCTCTTGAGGAACGGCGTGGCACGACGGTTGCACCATCTACTGGCGGGGGTGATGGACGATGAAGGATCTGGCTGCGGCACTGGTGAAGGCGCGACGTCTGGAGGCCGACGCGATGGTCGACCTTGCGAGCGCGACGGCACGTCTGATGCGGCACTCACGCATACGGCTGCGCCTGGAGAAGCAGCTAGGCGCGGCAGAGGTGGCGCGCATCGTCAACAGCGAAGAGGCCATCCAAGTGATCACGCAGAAGCGCGATACGGTGCGCGCGACGATGAAGCGGCTCAAGGTGGACAGTGGTCAGTGAACCGGACAGGCTGATGATCCGACTCCTGGGTAACGTCGCGGCCCTGGAAGAACTCCGGACGCGTTATCCGTTCAAGCGGCGGCGCGCGGGGACGCGGTGCACCTCGACCGCGCACGGCGGCGGACAGAAGCGCCTGTTCCGCTGCCATCGGGAGCGCGGGCACGAGGGGACGCACATTGCCCACATGCGCGGACGGCTCAAGAACGGGGTGCAGCTGTGGTGACGGTAGACTTGACTTCGGAGGTTGTTGGTGCATGCGTGCACTTGACAGCAGAGACGAGGAAGGGGCGCAACTTCCTGCGCTACTGGGGCGCGGCGAGTACGATGCTGTGCGACGTGCAGGGCGTTCGCGAGGTGTGGGACAACGCGCTACAACACGGGCTGACGGTTTACGACGTGGGGACGAGCACCTACATGAACCGGAAGGCACAACAGTTGCAGAAAAGGATGGGCGTATGAAGCGCCGAACCACTCGACAGATCAAGGCCGCGTTCGATCTGTGGAAGCACCTGGAGCACCTGCGCGACATCATCTCAGTGGTGCCAGTACCAGGGCACGGAGGACCGGAACGATGGACACGGGAGCGCGAGCGGCTGATGCCGAAGTTCACGAAGTACCCGCACGAGGTGCAGCAGGCGGCGAAGCTGGCGCATGCACTGACGAAGCGATAAGGCGCGTCGTGTGGTATCTGACACTCGTGCACAGCCAGCAGTACGACGGCATGGTGAAGAAGATATACATGGCACGCCTGGAACAGACGGACCCGATCGTGCTGGCAGCAGGGACGTTCGCATACAACTTGAGGATACGCCATGACTAAGACATTCGTACCAGCAGACGGGCAGCCGGTGGGACCCGCGCGCATCACCAAGATCGTGGTGGACGACGAGCGGAAGCTGCGCTACCGGACGTCGGAGCAGGGCTCCGACGTACTGGATGACTGGCCGCTGCTGCGGTGGCACATGGTGACCGACGAGCAGTGGTTCGCCCGCCCGGACGGGTGGGTAGAAGATGGACGCGTGCACAATACCGTGCCCGTCCGAATGCAGGAGACGATCGAATGAAACGCACGTTCTACGCGGCGGCAATGGCTCTTGGACTTCTGACGGCGGCGTGTTCACACAGCAACGAGGGCGCGTTCGCGCCATCGGCACCAACGGTCACGGCCCGCACGGCAGCGAGTACACAGGCGCAGTACGGCACTAAGACCGTGGTGTCACCTGGGCTCGACTTCTCGGACACCTACCTCGGACTGGTGACGGTCACGAACAACGACAGCACGGCGCATCGGTTCGCGTTTTATGTGTGGGACGCGACCAACGAGACGAACCAGCAGCTGAAGGCGCGCGACGAGAAGACGATCGCGCCTGGACAATCAGCGACGATCTCGATCGCGTTCCAGCAGTACTGCGGGGCGAAGTACCAGCGCGACGTCTACCGCGACATCCAGAACTATCAGGGCGCGACGACGGAGGCGGAAGTGCAAAACTACTTCTTCGGCGCAGCGGGCGCATACTGGCAGAGCGAGGTGGGCACGTGCGACGCGCCGACGGTGCCGCCGGTTGTCGTGACACCACCACCTCCTCCGGCGACGTGCGAGAACCCGGAAGCCAACAACTTCCACGGGCTTCTGCCGTGCACCTTCGGTGAGGGCGTGATCATCGTCGAGGACCCGCCGGTCGACGTTGTGGTGCCGCCAACGGAACCGCAGAAATTCCTGTTCTGCCACGTGGACGTGAACGTCACGGGTGGGAAGAACCCCAAGACGATCGTGCACGAGCAGCAGGTGGGCGGGCTGAACGGGATTCCGCTGTCGTCGATCACTAACGCGCACAGCGTCGGGGCGCCGCACGGGGTGACGACGGAGCACCTCTACGACTACTACGGCGTCTGCGATGGCCGTGGGATCGGACAGCAGTAAACAACCCGCATCCCTGCGTCGGACTTGTCCGGCGCAGGTGGAGGCAGTGAATGAAGTCAGCAATCAAACAGTGGCGAGACACGAAGCAGAAGCAGGGCATGTGCCGCGACGGCGCGGCGTTCGCGAAGGGCAAGACGATCACACGGGCCTGGAAGACCTGTCAGCACGGCGGTTACGTCGCGTGGTGGCTGAACGAGCGGGGCGTGCCGCTGACCGATCTGCGGACCTTCGCCTCTCTCGCCGGGCTGCCCACCAACTACCTAGGGTGCGACAACTGGACTGACCGACAGCTGTCGTTCTGGGCGGACGAGCTGCGAAGCAGGTTCAGCTACACGGGGCGGAGGCTCCGATGACTGCGCAAGAATTACAACGGATGGCGGAGGTCGTGCAGCACTTCCGGACACGCGCGGTGGGAGAGATCGCAGGACGCACGGTGGCAGCGATGGACCTAGTGGCAAAGGACTTGCAAGCGGTGGCCGACGCGAAAGCGTGACGACTCTCTCAGAGGCTGAAGTGCGATATCTTGCTGCGGTCTGGCAAGAGCGAGCAGAGGGGCCGACACCTACGGAGAGAGCGATCGGGCTCGAAGCGTGCGCCACCGAACTGGTAACTTGGTTCGAGGAGAAACAGCGCCGTGAGAAACAAACGACCGATGCGACGGCGGCGACAGGCGGAATTCGCTAGGCTCCAGCTGTTGGTGGAGCGCACACAGCAGGAGGTGAGAACCCTGCTGGCACGGGTGGAGCGCAACAGCATCGAGTTGCGGTTGCAGTTCCTGCGGATGGCGGAGATGCAAACGCGGCTCGACGCACACACGGGCTGCACATTTCCGGCGGCGAACCGACGAGCTTTTGAGCTACACTTGAAGCACTCGAAGGAGTTAATCCGATGTTGAACATTGTCTGGGGGAGCTGATGCGAAACTGGGAGCTAACAGTGGTCGACAGCGTGATCGTGGTGGGACTCGTCCTGGCAGCGCTGTTCCTGTGCTCAGGCTGCGCGCCGAACCCGGAGCGCAACAACTACGAGCGAGACTACCAGCAGCGGTGGGCTGACCCGTGCGCGTGGGAAAAGGCCGGGCGCCTGGAGCGCGTGGTACGTGTGGGGCGCCTGGACTTCGAAGAAGACCCCCTCGACCACGAGACGTTCTACGAGAGGGTCGCTAAAAGGGAGGCGAGACGCTGTGCCCTGGCACGATGACAAGAGTTACTACCCGGACCTGCAGCCCGACATCCGGATCCGCGTGGGCGAGAAGCCGGTGCCCTGCACCAACTGTGGAGCACGAGCCATCTACGCGTTGGGGGAGCAGATCCTTTGTCGCACGTGCGGTAGTGAAGTGCAGGAGATGATCAACCGCATGCACGTGAACACGATCCTGGCGAGTGGTACAATCGGCGGCATCAATCGGTCGACTCACACGTTTTGGCAGAACCAGAAATGAGTATCAGCATGATCCGTAGCATCTCCATGGCACTCTCCACCCTCGGCCGCGCGAAGGAAGCACTCAACCACGTCGCGGACCACCCAGCGCAGCACCGGCTGACGGCGGACGAGTGGGAGACGCTCGCGGAGGAGGTCGCCCGCGTGGCGAACTACTGCCAGCGGCACGCCAACCAGCGAGCGCTCCTGGAGTGCAGCGAGGCAGGGCTCCGGACATGACGGTCTGCGTCCAGTGTGCGATGAAGGCTCTGCTGGAGGGACGTCTCACGACGTTGCAGTTCGAGGAGACACCGGAGGAGCACATGGCCCGCGTGCACCCGGACCCCGTCGCGACGCGGCGCGAGCGGCTGGAGCTGGAGCGACGGCTGCACGACTGGATTGAGAGACAATGAGCTGCTACGTGCAGGGCTGCGACAAGCCGGTAGACAGCAAGCGCTCAGGGACGTTCTGCGCGGAGTGCCTGGACGAGCTGTGGCAGCTGGCGACGGCCCAACATCAGGCGAAGCGATTCCGGGCGCGACTCCTCAGAGAGGGCGGGATCGACGTGTACGACAACCACAACCATTTGGAGAAACCGAAATGATACCCGAAGCGCTCCTACCGCTGTTCACGGCGTGCCGACTCCTGGAGATTCCTATCTGCATCGCAGGTGGCTACGCTGCCTGCCCGGAGAAGGCAAGCGACATCGACGTGTGGATCAAGACCAAGAGCCTGTTACCGCAGACGGTGGCTGACGTGCTGAACGGTCAGTTTGGCCATCGCACGTGGACGACGCTCCCTGCAGACGCGCGCAACGCGTGGGGGTTCCGGAACCGGCGGCAGCTGGCGCACACCCGGAGTGACAAGTTCCGCATGCCCGGTCTGGACAAGCCGGTCGAGGTCATGCTGACGGACTCTCTGCCGCAGGAGCTGATCGCGGGCTTCGACATCAGCACGCACGCGGTGGCCATCACCAGCACGGGCACCTACCGGGCCAAGTTCTGGACGCCGGTCGACGAGGCGCCCGTGATCAACGAGGATGCGATGGAGTCTCACGGCTACAACGGCATGCGCGCGAGCGGCGAGACGAAGCAGCGGCTGGCCATGATCAAGGCCCGCTATGCCGACTTGCGCCCACCACTCTCGAAGATCCGGACGTTCCTCGGGAAGGTGGTCGGGGCCACGGCGGCGGTGCTCCTGGCGTGTTCGACGGCGAGCGCGCAAGGTGCACTGACGAAGGCATCGACGGATGGACCGGGTATCGTGCGGTTCCTGGACAGCCTGACCCCGGCGCCGGAGAACCCGGTGGTGCGGACGGTGGCGGACGGCGCGAGCTACGTCACGTGGGGCGCGAACCTCGCGCTCGACGCGAAGGCTGCCTACGACTCGCCGAACAAGGTCCGGGCATACACGACGATGGGCGTGCGTCTTGCAACCACGGCGACTGCCGTGTGGGCCATCAAGAAGGCGGTGCATCGGACGAGGCCCTGCGCGAAGGGACTCTCGGGCGCAGGTGGGTACGATACCGCGTGCGCGCCGGACAACCCGGACACCAGTTTCCTGAGCGGACACACGGCGTTCGCGTTCGAGGCGATCGACTTCACCGAAGGTCAGCATGCGCAACTGCGAATTACATTCGCGGTTGCCACTGCCGCCGGACGCATCATCGCCAAGAAGCACTGGCTGACGGACACGCTCGCCGCGGCCGGACTCGGCCTGGGCATCGGGAGGATCCGGTGAGGACCTGTGTCGCGTGTGGAGAGACGGCGACGTGCGCCTACAGCGACCCGCACGACTCGGCCTGGGTGGCGCTGTGTGTGCCGTGCTCGCGGGCGCGGTTCGAGGCGTGGCTCCTGCGGCAGCGCCTGCTCGACGAGCCGTTCCCAGTGGCCAAAAACGAGTTCACGATTCCGTATACACGGCACAAGAAGCTGATTCAGGCAGAGCGGGAGAAGTACGCACAGGCGCTGCAACGGCAGCTGCAGGGGCTGCATGACTGAGTGCGTCTGGATCCAGTACGACGACGAGACATCCGACTTCTGGGCATCGAGCTGCGGCGAGGATTGGGCGCTGTTCGAAGGCGACCCGCAGATGAACAGATACCGCTTCTGCCCTGGCTGCGGGAAGCCGATCGTCGCAAAGTCTCTTGAGGTGACAGCCTTCGAGGAGCGCGTCCGTGGATAAAGACTGGGCAGCGTGCGTGGTCGCGACCGTGGCACACCGGGAGAAGTTCTTCCGGGAGCTGGACGTGCAGCGCTTCCGGCAGCGACTACTGGGTGAGGACAGGTGCACGTGCAGCCCGGACCGCCCACACATCTGCCTGCACTGTCAGCGTGAGGTAATTAGCAGACGTGAATGGGCGAAAGCGAGCATGCCGTGAGCAGGAAGCACGAGTTCTGGAAAAAGTGCTTGGCGCACCAGCACAAGATGCGACAGGTGGCGGCGTTTAAGGCGCGGCTGCTCGACGAACAGCCGATGGTGCGCGACGAGGACTTCTGGATGAACAGGAGTCTGCGTGTTCCAGAACTCTGGAAACCGGAACGACGTGATGGGGCGTGAGGCACGACTCAACCGTGCAGCGGCGTTCCGACGCCAGCTGGCGATCGACGACCCGTTCCGCGGCGTTGGCTGGGGCTGGTCCGCGCTCGACGAGGTGATCGAGTGCACACTCTTTGCGGAGGCATTCAGTGAGACACAACCGACGATCAGGCCGGAAGCACTCGGAGGCACGGCGCCGCCGGGCGCTGACCAAGCACCAGCGCGAGCTACGGAACCGTAACGAGCAGGTGCGCCAGTTCCGGAACCGGCTGCTGCCGGAGGTGTATTTCAAGGACAACCTCCTACGCTGGCAGGGGAAGCCTGTGCAATACGACGCAATCCAGACGAGCCGACTCTACTTCGTCAACCCGAAGGGGACCCTCGTCGTCTCGGTGAACGGCTCAAAGCCCGTGCCGGTAGGCAGTGGACTCAGCAGGCCCTAGCGTGTGGCACAGGTCTTGCCACTTCAGGGCGGCTGTGTCGTTGTTCTCGCGTCGGTGATACTCCGTGCGCGCGTGGCACACCTCAGTCAAAACAAAGATCACGTGTTGCATTCCGTAGACCTCGACGAGGCGGGCGAGCTGATGCTGCAGGGCGGACGAAGTCATTATTGGCACACCGTATGCTAGGAGATGGAAATGCTGTGTTTCAACCACGAGTGGATCAACGATCTGACCCCGGACCGCTGGGGACTTCGATGTCTTCACTGCGACAAGCGCTCACCGGGCGTGTCCTTGGGGATAGGCTCCGACTTGACGAGCCCTGCCTGTCGCAACACTTGGATGGCAAACCTCAAGGTGTTCCTGTCGAAACCGTCGCCGAGCGCAGCGCGCAACTCCGACAGGACCAGGGGTCCATACGCATGCAGCACGCGGTAGACCTCCCGGACTTTGGGCTGCATCAGGGGCGAAGGCTTCCTTTTGCCTCCGAGGGCCACGTACATCACGCGAGGCCGGTGATCAAGGAACTGGGGATCCGCCGCCGACGTGGTGTCCATGTTCATCATGCTACCACGAAGGAGCACGGGTTGTGCCATCGTGAGTTACGTGCAGTATTGTTAGAATCTACCAATTCAGCGTCCGGAAAGACTACATGATGGTGTCTAAATCGACGCCCATACGATGGCAATCGACGCCCAACTGGGAACCGCCGACCCCACCCGACCTGTCACAGCATACCGAGGTGACGATCGACTGCGAGACGGATGGGCTGCACTGGTATCGCGGCGCGCGCCCCGTGGGGATGGCCGTCCGTCTGCCCGCGTCCGGCGAGGAGTTCTATCTGCCGTGGGGCCACAAGGGCGGGCAGAACCTCGACGAAGCCGCAGTGCGGGAGTGGGCGACGCGCGAGCTGCGCGGCAAGCGCATCCGGAACCTCGCGACCAAGTTCGACGTCAACCAGATCCGGGCCTGGGGCGTCGACCTCGCGGCACAGGGGTGCACGTTCCACGACGTGGCGCACAGCGCCGCGCTGCTGGACGACCACCGGCGTGAGTTCAGCCTGAACGCTCTGGCCGAGGCCGAGTTGGGCTTGAAGAAACTCGAAGACATCGACACGCAGCACAAGGCGCACCTGCACGAGCTGCCCGCGGGGCTCGTCGCGCCCTACGCGATCACGGACGTCCGGCTGGTCGACGAGCTGGTGGCTGCCTACACGCCGCGGCTCGCCGCCGAGAACCTGGGCGCCGTCGCGGCCCTCGAAGACAGTGTGATCCCGGTCGTCTGCGAGATGGAGTGGAACGGTTGCCCACTCGACGAGGAGAAGCTGGCCCGATGGACACGGCGGAGCGCGGAGATCCTCGACGACCTGAACTGGAACATCGCGCGGGCCGTCGGCTTCCAGGTGAACCCGGACCGCTCGACCGACATGACCCGGCTGTTCAACCACCTAGGGATCAGCAGCCCGCACCGCACAGCGACGGGCGCCCCGTCCTACACGGCGGAGGTGATGCAGCAGTTCCGGCATATCTCGCTGATCGACGACGTGGTCAAGGTGGGGAAGCTGCAGGACCTGCGCTCGAAGTACCTGCTGCCCTACACCAAGCTGCTGGTCAACGGCCATCTGTATGGCAACTACCACCAGCTGAAGACGAACGAGTATGGCACGGTGTCGGGCCGCTTCTCGTCGAGTGGGCCGAACCTGCAGCAGGTCATGACGACCCGCAAGCAGCTGAAGAACTACGGCTCGTTCGATGGTGAGTCGTTCATCGTGCGCGAGCTGTTCATCCCGAAGCGCGGGACGTGGTTCTGCGCTGACCAGGAGCAGGTGGAGTTTCGGCTCGCCGGGCACTACGCCAACGCGAAGCGCGTGATCGACGCCTACGCGCGGGACCCGAAGACCGACTTCCACGACGTGGTGCGCGACATGATCCGCACCCAGAAGCCGGACTTCGATCGGAAGCCTGCGAAGGACTGCAACTTCGCGATCATCTACGGCGCCGGGGCCGCGAAGCGCGCGGTGATGATGGGCATGTCCCTTTCTGAGGCACAGACCGTCGTCGACCTCTACGACGCCGAATTCCCGGAAATGAAGCAGGTGTTCCAGTTAGCGATGTCTCAGGCGACGAGCCGCGGCTACGTGCGTACCATTCTGGGACGCCGTGCTCGATTCCCGAACGGAATGCGCGCGCACAAAGCGCTCAATGCTGTCGTCCAGGGGAGCGCCGCGGACATCAACAAGCTGACTTTGGTGGACTTCTACAATGCCAGGAAGGAACTTGGCGTAACACTACGTGCAACCGTGCACGACGAGATCGACTGTGACCTCGAAGGATCGGCAGAGGTGGCACTGGCGTTGCTGAATCAACAGCGACTCCAGTTAAGGGTGCCGATATTGTGGGCCGGGAAGACCGGCGCCACGTGGGCTGAGGCAAAATGACCGCACTAGAACAGCGACTGCAGCGTGTGGCAACTCTCATCATGGACGCGGCGAACGAACTCGCCCAACTCCAGGACGACGTCTTCAACGTCCTCCACCCCGAGGTGATCGAGATCGACTTCGACAAACTCCAGCAGGTCCTCAACGACGTGGCGGCCATCGGGTACGTCAAGGGTCGAGTGGACGCGGTGCTGGAACAGGAACTCTAAGGTGCCGATTTTCGTGTATCAGTGCACGGCGTGCGAGGAGAAGGTGGAGCGTTTGCTCCCCTCCTCCGACGCCACGCTCGACTCTCATATCATTTGCCCATGGTGCTCCGGGGATCTCGTGCGCGTTCCCGCCGCCAGTAACTTTACCGTAAAGGGACACAATGCCAAAAACGGCTACAGCAGCAAAGGTTGAGCAGTGGTTCGTCGACAGCGACAACGACGGACACTGGTATCTGGTCCCGGTCGCGCATCGCGCGGAGTGGGAGCAGTTCCTCGACCTGCCGGAGTCGGACGAACGTAGCTGGGACGTGCCGGAGTGGGCGGTCGCGCTCGTCGGTGGACCGCAGCAGTTGGAGAGTTTCGAAAACCCGAAGTATTAGGAGGCAGCGTGAAGATCATCCAGGGAGCGGTAGCGGGGCTGTTGGCAGCGGTGGTGGTCGACTACCATGCCTTCCAGCAGTGGAAGTCACTCGACGACCTGACGAAGTATGACTGGAAGACCGCGGGCCTGCGGTGGGCGCAGGGCGCCATCACCGGCGCGGTGACGGTCGGTGCAGTGGGACTCGTGTGAGCGACTTGGTGGGAGGTAGCACAGCGGTAGTGCAGCACCCTGTTAAGGTGACGGTCGCAGGTTCGAATCCTGCCCTCCCAGCCAAACGCGCGAACAAAATACCAAGGGCCATAACGTGCTCGATCTGCGAGACGCGGCCCGTTGGTGATCACCTGTGGAACTACTGTAAGTTCTGCTGGGACACGATCATGGACGTGAAGAAGTTCGAGTGGAACCTGACCCGGCAGTTCCGGTCGTTCAACGAAGTAAGAGATCAACTTTTAAGAGAGGGACATCTGAAATGAAACGCACCTATTTCGCAGCACTCCTAGCACTCCTCCTCGCGGCGCCCGCGGCGGCGCAGCCCGTCGGCAACCAGCAAGTGGTCGCGACAGCTATCGCCGATCTGACCCGCATTCACGCGGACCTGACAGGCGCCTGTGGCGCGTTCCGTATCACGGCGCTGGTCGCGTGGCGGCTGCGGCCATCTTACGGGTTCCTGGTCAAGAAGGGTGGCAACCGCGCCATCGTCCGACCGGACGGCAGCTGCGTGAACGGGGACAACCCCGGCGACGGCTACGCCACCGATTACCTGATCGACCGGGTGACGGGCTTCGGCTTCGACATCCTGAGTGATGGCGGTTCGGGCAACGGCCCGCAGTGGGGCGAGCCCGAGACGGCAGCCGACATGGTCGCGCGCAACCGGGCTAACTTCGGGGAACCCTTCGAGTGGAACGGCACCGGCCCGGACGTGCCGCCGACGGATCCGCCGGTCACACCAGACACGTCCCTCGTGAAGCGCATCGAGGCAATCGAAGCGTTCGACGCTGTCGTCGTCGCGAAATACAACGAGCTGATCGACGTCCTCAACGGGCTGCAGGCGCAGGCGACCGCGCAGAGCGTCGCCATTCAGGCCGTGGTCGGGCGCGTCGAGGTGCTGGAGTCACGGCCGACGGTGACCTCGTGCACCGCGGCGGCGAACCTCGGCGCGTTCAGGATTCCGATCTCATGCTCGCTGCGGTAGGCATCGCGCTGCTGATTTGCCTCAGCTACTCGATCGTCGCGGTCAACACGATCGCGATCGCCAAGCGCCGGTATCTGGCGACTGGCATTTCGAGTCTCGGCTTCATGGTGGTCAATTTCTTCTTGATCCGCCATGTCGCCGAGGCCCGGTCGACACAGGAGTTCATCGGTTACTGCATCGGGGGCGTCGCCGGGGACTTCCTGGGGATCTGGCTCTCGAAGCGCTTCAACATCTGAGGGGACCATGCGCGACGACAACTTCTGGGTCACGTTCATAGGCACATTCGCGGTGATCGTGGCGCTTCTCGTCAGCGTCGCCGCTTACCGAGACAGCCACGTGCACGACAAGGACGCCCTGGTCTGCCGCATGAACCATGGGCAGCCGGTGCTCACCTACTACGCGGAGTTCGCCTGCGTGCAGGAGATCAAACCATGAGCAGAGTAGCAAAGGTCTGGCTCGCGTTCTACCTCTGGGTCGTGCTCATGTTCATCCTCTCCGTCGTGACGCACGGCGAGTCCGGGCTCAGCATCCGGGTCAGTCCGGAGGTAATGCTGCAGGGCAATCCGGCGTGGCTGACGTGCCGCGTCAACCCGGATCACAAGAACCGGAAGCTGATCTTCGGCATTTCCGGCAGCAACCGCGAAGGATCGGAACGACCCCTCGAACCGCCGGTGAACGACAAGGGCGAGCCGGACTGGTCGAAGGTGCCTGTGACCTTCGGGCCGTATGAGTTCAAGAACCTGCCCTGCGGCGTGGGTCCGGCCTACTGCATCGTCGAGCGGCAGGGCGAGCGGCCACTGCAGGCTGTCAAGCAGCTGAACATCGCGGGCTGCGAGGGCACGAGATGACTCCGCACGGATGGAGCCGACACTGGTACGTGCGAAAGGCCAAGGATGGCACGCTCCGACACGTCCGCTGCCGCAGCCACCTCGTGGTGACGGGCATGAAGGGCACCACCGGCGCCCCGCGCGCCCTGTGTGGCTGCGCGGAGTCGGAGCAGCTGAAGCCCACGGGGGTAGACTACCGCGCGTACTACGCGTGTTCGCACTGCTCGCGTGCGTTCGTCAAGAACGAAGCGATCCGACTGGCCGCACGCCTTCTGGGCATTGGAGGCCCGAAATGACCGCGAGTGAAGACGCACAGATCAGCGCCGCTGTCAAGGCTGCGATCGGAGCCATGCGGCAGGTGTTCGGGCAGGGCACGAACCGCCAGTGGGCGGTCGCGGCCATGACAATCCTGCAGCACGTCATGACGCAGGTGCTCAAGGGCAGCAAGCCGGAGCACTACGAGGTGAACCGCGCCAGCTTCGAGGAGAAGCTGGCGGAACTGTGGAGCAACGTCAAGGCACCTGGGGTGCCGCATTGATCGTCCAGGCCGCGGACTTCCGGGAGCCCTGGTTCCGCGCGCGCACCGTGGAGCTGGGCGAGACATACCGCCTGCACCGCAAGCTGTGGGAGTTCTGCGTGATCACCCGCGCGTTCACGGGCGGAACCGCCCTCGGCTTCGGCGTGGGCCGGGAGCCCATTGGCACCTGGATTGCAGCGAATGGGTCAGCTGTGATGGTGACAGACCGCCCCGACACGACGCCTGAGTGGACAGACACGGGCCAGCACGCCCTCAGCCTGCTCCAGACTTATCAGGAAATTCCGGGTTTTCGGGACGAGGACTATTTTGCGCGCGCGACTTTCCTGCCCGTCGACATGAACGCGATTCCCGAGGGACTCCTCCAGGGACAGTTCGACTTCACCTGGAGCTGTGGGTCGTTCGAGCACCTCGGAGGCATCGAGGCGGGGCTCGACTTCTTCGTCAACCAGATGCGCGCGTTGAAGCCCGGCGGCGTCGCTGCCCACACGACCGAGTTCAACATCGGGCAGGTGCCCCTCAGCGCGAAGGACCTCTGTCTGTTCACGACCGCGGACCTGGAGCGCCTCAAGGCGCGGCTCGCCACGCAGGGGGACTCACTCCACTACGATCTGATCATGGGTGACGAGCCCGCGGACCGGCATATCGACGTGCCGCCCTACGGGCTGCCGCACCTGAAGCTGGAGTTCACACCGTTCCAGACGACCTCGATTCTGCTGCGGGCGGTGCGCGGATGATCAATCTCTGCGTCACGACCACCACCCGTCAGGACCTGCTACCCGGCATGCTGCGGTCGGCCTTTGCAGGCAGCCTACGGCCGGACCACGTCATGATCATTGACCAGAACCCGGTGCCCGGTCGCCTGGACGCGGCCTTCAGCGAGATCCGCTCGCACTACGACGTGATCACGTTTGGTCCTGACCAGCGGGGATCCGAGGCAGCGGCAATCAACTGTTACCTACGACACGTTCCTGAAGAACGTGTCATAGCTCACGAAGACGTGGTCTTCGGACGCGACAGCCTGGAGCGTTTCGTCGCGCACGGCTTGGCGGACTTCAAGATCGACTGCACCATGGGCGTCATGAGCTACAGCGATCGGTGTCGCGACCTCGTCGGCTACTACGACGAATTCATCAGCCCGAACTTTTATCTCTACGCCGACGTCGACTACGAGGACCGGCTCGCCCTGGCGGGCATCCATCCTGTGGTTGTCGATTGCGGGATTACGCACCTGGGTAGCGCGTCCTGGCAACACACAGAGGAGTACGTGCGGCGCGCGGAGCGGGCGCGGGCCAACTACGAGGCGAAGTGGGGCCGCAAGGTCACACCGGGCGGCAACACGATCGGCCGCGGCAACTACCGACAGGCCGAGGGCGCCGCCCAGTTCTACCAGGACCTGAAGCTGTGACCACCGACTGCAACGGACAGTGGACGCCGTCGCCGGTCGACGAGGAGACGCAGGCCGAGCGGGACCTTGCATCGTTCACAGCCAAGATCCTGGGTGAAAGTGCCACGGAGCATCTCACCCGGACGTGGCGCGAGTATCACAAGAGCACGAAACGTATGCCCAACTTCGGGGACGTCGGGCGCGGGCTCTACGAGAAGTTCGAGAGCGAGCTGACCACGACCCAGCGCTTTTACACGACCGGGCCGCAGAACACGAGCCCGAGCTGGCAGTCGTTGGTGTTCAAGAGCGCGCAGCTGCGCCCGGTGGGGCCGGGCTGGTTCGTACGATGGCGGAATCTGTGACAACCGCCGGTTGGCACACCGTTTGCCGATACAAGGATTGCCCGGCGCTCGCCGTTTCTTACGGCCGGTGCCCGGTGCATAGGATGGTGCTATGTCCGAAGCTGGAAGAACAAAGCGTTTCCTTGACAAAGTTCGACGGGCTCACCCAGGTGCCTTTGTTTGGAAAATCTCCGACCGAGTGACCGGGGGCATCCCGGATGCGATGGTCGTAGTCAACGCGAACGTGATCTGGTACGAGTTCAAGGTCGGTGAGCCCGAGCAGATCAACCGGCTGGTCCGCCCGCTGCAGAAGCGGCAGATCGAGAAGCTGCGCGAGGCGGGTGCCACCATCTTTGTGGTCCTGTTCAAAAAGGCTGGAGTGGCCATCTTCGACAAGGCCAGCTGGACGGCTCCCGTCTGGGAGACGTGGCAGGGCACCGGCGACGACACCCTGATCCAGCACTTGAACGGCGGCAGGACGGGAGCCGTACCCCTGTGAACAACCCCTTCGGCAACAAGCGCCAAGCGAAGCTCGACCCGTGGCACGTCACGGCGATCCGCGTCTGGGTCCGCTCCGAGGGGCTGGGCCTGCGCGTCGCTGACCAAGTGCGCGCCCTCGAAGCGAGCTACCCGCAGGTCAAGCCGGAGACGATCCGGCAGCTGATCATGAACTTGACGTGGTACGACCCCGACTACGACCGGACGGCACCGCTGCCCGTCGCGCCCGAGGCGCAGCAGGCAAGCTGGTTCCTGTGGCTGGTCATGTGGGTGTGGCTGCAGCGGCATAGCCACACGTCACTCGCATTCATGCCGTTACTTCCCGGAGTTGAGAATGCCCAGCAGAGCTGAAGTCTACGCGGCGATCGACAGCGAGCGCGACTACCAGGATCGCCGGTGGAACAAGGACACGACGACCAGCGAGGGGCTGCACTCGTGGTCCGAGTGGATCGCCTACATGGAAGACTACCTCGCCGAGGCCAAGCACCTGCTCGCGCGCAACGCACAGCAGACCACCGAGCGCCCCGTCGCGGAGATCATGCGGAAGGTGACGGCCATGGGCGTCAAGGCCATGGAACAGCGCGGCGCTCCGCATCGGCAGACCGTATGATCAAACTCGAACGCAACCTCGTCGCGCTCGACCTGGAGACGACCGGGATCGAGCGCTCCTCGCGCATCGTGCAGATCGGGACGAAGCTCTACACCCCCGAGGGCGAAGTGCGCGACTGGTGGTCCCTCGTGAACCCCGGCATTCCGATCCCGAAGGGCGCCAGCGACAAGCACGGGATCTGGGACAACGACCTGCTGGAGAAGCCACGCTTCGAGGAGATCGCACCGACGCTGGCGCAGCTGTTCGTGAACGCGGACATCGCGGGCTACAACGTCAAGTTCGACTGCGACATCCTGAACGCGGAGTTCAAGCGCGTCGGCGTGAGCACCCCGGTGCTCACGCCCTCGCTGGACGCGCTGCGGCTTTGGCACCTCGTGCGTCCCCGCACGCTGAGCCACGCGTCGCGTGAGTTCCTTGGCAAAGAGCATGCCGGAGCGCACGACGCTATGGCGGACATCAACGTCACCATGGACGTGCTCGACGTGATCATGCAGGACCCGATGTTCGACGGCCTGGGCATGACGCAGCTCCGCTGCCTCCAGTGGCCGGTGCCCGAGAATGCACTCGACCAGCAGGGCAAGATCGCCTGGATGCCGAACGGGGTGGCGATGCTCACCTTCGGGAAGCACAAGGGGGAGCCCTTCGAGAAGGTGCCCCGCAACTACTTCGACTACCTAGCGAAGCAGGACTTCGCCGACGACGCTAAGGCCATCTTTCGGGCCGCGGCTGAGGGTCGCTACCCTGTGAAGTCATGAAGGACGAAATGGTCTTCCGCCACCAGATCGCGCAGTTGTTGGCCCACCGCTGCAACAACTGCTACTGCTTCCTGCCCGGCCCTATCGGGTGCAGCGTGCACTCGCCGGGTTGGCACTGGCTGACGTCGGACGTGGGGCCGCTGTGCGACAGCTGCTGTGCCGAAGTCTTGAGACAGTGGGAGCGGCGATGACCCGCACCACAGGCCGTCGGTGGATAGTTGAAACAGGCACCGCGTATCTCGGCACCGAGCACTTCACGGTGCGGGAGACGTTTCGGTTTCGGCTGAAACGTCAAGCCGTAGCCTTTGTCAACAAGTACGCGAAGACACACTGCAAAGGTGGCACCGGATACTGGCACCACATGCCAATCGATAGCGTACGAATGCGGAAGGCTGACTAGCTATGAGCTCCCCGTGCATCATGGCCGCCCCGCCGTGGCTGTTCCACAACAAGTTGGACATGTCCGACGGCGTCGATCGCTCCGCCATGTCACAGTACACAACCATGGACCTGGAAGCCGTGAAGTGGTTCCTGCGGGGCTCGCCCAAGAGCGTGATCTACGGGAAAGATGGCCACACGATGCTGGAAGACCTGATCGCGGAGGATGCGGTCCTGCTCCTGTGGGCGCCGTCGTCGTTCATTGTCGACGGCGCGGCCACGTCAGTGGCGGAGGCATGGGGCTTCGAGCCCAAACAGCTGATCACCTGGGTGAAGGGTCGACTGACACCGGAGCGGCTCGTGCTGAACGTCGGCATGGGCCGCTACACGAGGAACTGCACGGAGCACATGCTGCTGTGCACGAAGGGGAAGTGCAGCAAGCTGATTCAGGACAAGGGCGTGCCGAACGTGTTCGTCGCGTCCCGAGGGCAGCACTCCGCCAAACCCCTCGAAGCCTATAAGTTGGCAGAGCGTTTGCTGCCTGGACCACGACTGTCCATCTTTGACCGGAAGCTGGTCGAAGGATGGGACGCCATAGGAGATCAACTGTGAGATACGCGAAGCTGTCACTCCGTGAACGCCTGCGCCGCGCCGAAGGGCTCGCCGCGCAGTTCCAGCAGCAGAGCGCCCGCGCCAACTACATCGTGGTGGCGCTGCTGACGCAGATGGGCGGCTCGATCGTCCTGACGCAGGACGCGACGCTGACGGTCGACGCCGAGATCAAGGCCGCGAACGGCAAGGTCGGCTGGACCTACGCGCCGCAAGAAGGCGGCGGCGGGACGATCCAGCTGAAGACGAAGGACGAGCTGTAATGGCCAAGCTGACCAGTCCCCTGGTCGTCTACATCCCCGACACGCGTGGCGTCGTGCTGTCGCGCTACGGCAAGGGGAACCTCAAGATCGGCCCGACGGTCTACACCTACTCCCGATTGCCAGGCAATTCCCGGCGCAACGCACTGGGCACCGAACGCGAAGGGCTTCCGATTGAGCACCTCGGCATCGACGATCGGCAGCCCGGCACCTGCCCCGGTGCGACCGAGGAGTGCCAGCGGATCTGCTACGCCCGACGCCCAGTGCAGGAAGACGGTGCCGTGGCGCGTATGTGGGAAGGCAACGCCGGTGCTGACGTCCCGGAGATCCCCGTCGACGCGCAGCGGCTCCGGATCCACGTGAGCGGGGACTTCGACAGCGTCGAATACATCCGCAACTGGGAGGCCCGCCTGATCGAGCGCCCGGACGTCGAAGCCTGGGCCTACACGCGCAGCTGGCGGGTGCCCGCATTGCTCCCGGCCCTCGAAGCGCTCCGGCGGCTGCCGAACATTCAGCTGTTCGCGAGCATGGACAAGAGCCACGCCGACGTGCCACCGCAGGGCTGGCGCCGGGCGTGGATTGATGGCGACCCGCGCGCGGGCGACCCGCAGCTGGTGAAGGCGCACATGGACGACCCGGTCACCCACAACCTCACGACCTTCGATGGTGGTCGCACCTACGTCTGTCCCGAGGAGACGAAGCGCGTCAAGGACTGCGAGAGCTGCAACTACTGCATCAACGGAGACAAGTATGACGTCACGTTCCTCGAACACTGAGCGCGCAGCTGCACGCTTGCTGGTCTTCATCCTGCGGTCCGGATGGATCGCCGTCGCGCTGAAGTTCGCGCTGTTTGGCACGTGGCCTGGGCTGATCTTCGCCGGGGTTCTGCTGGCACTGCTCACTCCGGCGGTGGAGTTCCGAGATGAATAGCATTTTCTCCCCCGAGCACCTCGACAAGCTGGTCGCCGACACGCTGCCGAAAGACGCAGCACCAGGAACCAAGGTTGTGGTGGGCACGATCGACAAGGACGGCGCGCAGGTCGTGGCGTCCTTCAAGTTGCAAGACAAGTGGACCCTTCAGGCGGCAGGGCGGCACGAATGGAACGGCGATAACACCGTCGGCGCCAAAGTGCTCCTGCAGTGGTAACCGTCATGTCGTCATGGTGGTTAAAGCCGGGAGCGTTCGACAACCCTGAAGCCGAGCAGAAGCGGATGGCCTACGCCGGTCACCGCCCACGCTTCGCCTACGAGATGCGGCAGGAGACGGTCCGCGGCCGGATCCCGAACCTCGGACTCTGGTCGACCATCTGGAACCGGCAGCTGCCCTGGACCCGAGGGCTGGAGGAAGAACGGATATGAGAATCGCGCTCACCATCGACGAGAACGGCAAGCCGAACCTGGAGGGGCCGATCGACAACAAGGTCCTGTGCTATGGACTCCTGGAGTTGGCGAAGGACGTGCTGAACGAGTACCACCGCAACAAGCAGAAAAACAGGATCGAGATTCCAAGAATCGAGTTGCCCAATGGGCTCTGATTACGTCGTGACGTTGCTCGTCGAGTGTCAGGTGCAGGTCAACGCGCCGGACGAGAACGCGGCCATTGACCTCGCGCGTCAGTCGTTCGGCTACGACGACAACACCGTGGCATCGCTGCCGCAGGTGATCGACGTGCGCGAAGGCGTGCTGTGAAACCACTCTGGAACCACCAGCGCGTCGGCGTCGACCACCTGCTGGCGAACCCCCACTTCGCGCTGTTTGACGAGGTGGGCGTCGGCAAGAGTGCCCAGGTGGTGACGGCAGCGTGCGAGCTGCACCGGGCGGGCGCGGTCGACGCGGTGATCGTCGTCTGCCCTGCGTTCGTGCGCTCCGTCTGGGCGTCGCAGGACCCGCTCCTCGGCGAGTGGGTGAAGTGGCACGACCCGTCGATCAAGATGGAGATGCAGGAGTATGCGTCTTACAGCCCACGGCTACGACAACAGCAGCCACCAGGGCTCCAGGTGGTGGTCACCAACTACGAGTTCCTGCGCGTCTGCGAGCGGGACAGCAAGCCGCCCGTCTTCACGCACCTCCGGCCGCTCGTCGAGTGGGCGATCACGCGCAAAACCCTCCTCATCCTCGACGAGGCGTGGGCGCTCTCGAACTCCCGCGCGAAGCAGTCGCGGGCGATCTACCTGCTGAGGCAGGCGTGCCAGCGCGTGATCGTGCTGAACGGCACGCCGGGCACACCCGAGGCGCTGTTCCCCCAATTCCAGATCCTGGACCCCAAGATCCTGGACGTGGCGAACTTCTTCCACTTCCGTGCGAAGTACTGCGTCATGGGCGGGTTCATGAACAAGAAGATCATCGGCTACCAGAACATGGCCGACTTCAAGGCGCGCACGGCGCCGTTCGCGCTCCGGCGCGAGGCGAAGGACTGCCTGGACCTGCCGCCGGTGCTGCCACCACTCACGATCGAGGCCCGGCTCGCGCCGCGCACATGGGGGATCTACACCCAGATGCGCGACGAGCTGCTGGCCTACCTCGATGGCGGTGAGGTGACGGTGGCCGCGCAGGCAGGCGTGCGGACGATGCGGCTCGCTCAGATCCTCGCGGGGTTCGTCGGCGGCGTCGAGGAAGCAACGGACCTATTCACACCCGGCGTGCCCGCGTCAAGTATACGGGAGATCGGGCGTGAGAAGTTGGACGCGGTGATAGACTTTCTTTCTGCCACCGAACCTGCGAAGATGGTCATCTGGTCGCGTTTTCGTGCGGAAGCGGCAAGGATGGGACGTGAGTTCAAAGCCGCTGGCCACGATACCTACATGCTAGTTGGGCAACAAGACCCCGCCCAACGGAAGGACGCATTGATCGCATTCGCCCCAGGTTCCCCACTGACGAGCCCCGCTATGCTCGTTGGCCATCCCGCTGCAGGCGGCGCAGGGATCAATCTCTCCGGAGCGTCCCTCGCCATCTACGCCACGAACGGCTTCTCGCTCAAGGACCGCTTGCAGTCCGAGGGCCGTCTCAACCGCCCCGGCCAGACGCGCCCCGTGCGCTTCTGCGACGTCATTGCCGTGGGACCGAAGGGCCAAAAGACACTCGACCACGCTGTGGTCGACGTGCTCCGCAACAAGAAAGACGTATCCGACTGGACCGTCGCCAACTGGCGCGCGGCCGTCGCGGGAGACGAATGATGGCCGCAGCAAAAAGCAAGTGGGGCTGGATGCGAGGGATCTACGAGAAGTTGGGGCTCGACCCCGACTACCAGATGGTGGTCAACGCGACGAAGGAGCCACACCTGGAGAAGACCCTCGACGAACTCGGCGCCGAGGCCAACGCCCTGGAGGAGAAGAAGGAAATTGCCTCACGAGCGCTGGAGCTGGTCAACGCGGAACTCCTGGGCGTCGAGCAGCTGATGCTGGACGCGTTCGAGAAGCTGGAGAGCGTCGACAGCATCCGCATCAACGGCTACACATTCAAACCGAGCACGACACCCTCTCCGCGGGTGGCTGATCCGGTCGCGTTCCGCGCCTGGGTCGACCACAACAGCCCGCACATCCTCAGCGTGAACGCGCAAACGCTGAAAGGCATCGTCTCACGAGCCCTCGAAGGCGATGGAGTGATCCCAGATGGTCTGGAGATCAAGCAGCACACCTCTATTTCACGAAGGAAGTGACATGAGCGAAGAACTGATGAAGCAAGGCCCGCAGGCGCTGGCGGTGATCCCGGAGTACGACGCGGACGGCATGGACCAGATCGACGCAACCGATCTGACCATCCCCCAGCTGAAAGTCGCGCAGAGCCTGAGCCCGGAACTCGACGGCGACAACAAGAACTACATCGAGGGGCTTCGTGATGGCGACCTGTTCCTGACTGCGGTCAAGCAGGTCCTCGGCAAGACGCCGGTCGACTTCGTCGTCGGCAGCTGGTCGAAGTACGGCGTCGAGAAGGACCCCCAGACGAAGAAGTATCTGGGCCGCACCCGTCACGACGACCCGCGCACCAAGTTCGGCAAGAACGGCGAGAAACCGTCGGTCGACCTGACCTACGAGTTCTACGTCTACACGCCGAGCCTTCCGAGTGGCTACGCAGTGCTGCGTCTCGACAAGACGAAGCTGGCCGCGGCAAAGGACCTCGTGCAGCAGTTCAAGCTGCTGGGCGGCGTCTCGAAGGGGCTGTTCCGCCTCACGCCGATTCGCGAGGCCAACGCGGCGGGGCAGAAGTTCTCGAACTTCCGCATCGCGCTCGTCAACAAGGCCACCCCAGCGCAGTACTTCGAGGCGAAGCGGCTGTTCGCACTCGTGGAGCAGGGCCGTGCCAAGGCTGACGAGGGCGACGTGATCGAAGGCGACGTTCAGGATTCGGACATTCCGTTCTAATGTCCGCTCTCAAGGAAATCGCCGACTACATCGCCGAGGGTCTGAGCGTCATTCCGATCGTCCGGAGCCAAAAGGTTCCGGACGTCTCGGACTGGACGACGCGCAACTTCACCTTGGACGACTTCACCCCCGAGCACGGGGTGGCCATCCGTATCGACCAGGGTATGGTTGACATCGACCTGGATTGTCCCGAGGCCGCAATCGCCGCTGGGATGATCTTGCCCGAGACTCGCCAACACGGCCGTCCGAGCAATCCGGGGAGCCACTTCTGGTATCGCTGCCCGCTTGCGAAGTCCCTGACCTTCAAGGACCTGGACGGCACCATGCTGCTGGAGGCCCGCACGGGCTCGAAGCAGTACACCATTCTCCCGCCCTCGATTCACCCGAGTGGGGAGAACTACCAGTGGGCCAACCACAAGCCGATGCTCAAGCTGGAGGAGCCGGAGCTGATCCTGCCCCTGCGAGCGTCGGCGATCGCCACGCTGTTCGGGCGACACTGGCCCGAGGGGAATCGTCACCACGCCGCGGCCCACCTCGCCGGGTTCCTGCTGCGGTGCGGGTTCGACTCACTCTACACCGTCAAGATCGTCCAGGCAGCCGCTATGATCGGCGAAGACGAGGAGCTGCAGGACCGGATCCGGGCGGCGCGCGACACCGCCGAGAAGCACATGGCGGGCGGCAAGACCACCGGCGCCCCGAAGCTGAAGGAAGTCTTCGAGAAGGGTGAGGAGCTGGCCCGCCGCGTGCGCGACTGGTTGGACATGGAGGGGGACGACATCCTCGACGAGTTCAACGAGAAGCACTTCGTGACGCAGATCGGCGGCAAGAACTACGTCGTCACGCCGCACAACGACCGCTCGATCACCACGCAAGCCTACCGGGACTTCGTCGAAGCCTACTACAACAAGAAGGTCGGCAAGGTCCTGGCCGGGGAGTGGTGGCTCAAGCATCCGGCCCGTCGCAGCATGGCGGGCGTGGCGTTCGCGCCGCCGCCGCTGACGTGCCACGACGACGTCTACAACACCTGGAATGGCTTCTCCGTGGAGCCGGACCCGAACCCGGAACCCGAGCAGCGGTGCCGCCTGTTCCTGGAGCACCTGTTCCAGGTGATCTGCGGTGGCAGCGTGGAGTGCTTCCACTACCTCCTCGACTGGTGTGCCATGACGTGCCAGCGGCCGGGCGAGACGATCAACGTCGCCGTCGTCCTGCGCGGGGGTTCCGGCGCCGGGAAGGGCACGTTCGCCAGCAACTTCGGGAAGCTGTTCGGCTCCCACTTCAACCAGATCACGCACCAGTCCATGATGGTGGGCCGGTTCAACTCGGCGCTGTCGCGCAAGGTCGTGATCTTCGCCGACGAGGCCATGTGGGCGGGCAGCAAGCAGGACGCGGGCAACCTGAAGCGGCTGGTCACCGAGGGGACGCTCATGATCGAGCAGAAGTATCGCGAGCCCATGAGCGAGCCCAACTGCGTGCACCTGATCATGGCCACGAACGAGGAGTGGGTGTGGCCTGCGATGTTCCGGGAGCGCCGGGGGTTCATCCTCGACGTGAAGGAAGTCGACGGTCTGAACGACAACCGCGTCTACTTCGACGCGATCTACGACGAGTGGGACAACGGCGGGGCCGAGGCGTTCCTCGCGCTCTGTCTCGCGCGCCAGACGCCGCGGCGCCTGGGGCCAGTGCCGGTCACCGAGGCCCTAATCGAGCAGCAGGAACTCTCCATGGACCCGGTCCAGGAGTGGTGGCTCGACCGGCTCGCGCACGGCGAGGTGGAAACTGGGAAGGGCTGGCCGAAGGGTCCCATCCCCATCCGCACCCTCTCGCAGACCTATGCGGAGGCGGGGCACCGCGGGTGGCACTCCTCGCAGCGTGGGCTCGAAGTGGCCTTCGGGAAACGCCTCCGGAAGCTGCTGCCGCACGTCGCCAAGCGGAGCATCGGCGCCCTCGTCAACGTCGCCAACTCGGGCCAGCCCCGCTGGGAGCATATCCAGTGCTGGGCCTACCACCTACCCACCCTCGACGCGTGCCGGAAGCACTTCGACAAGATCACCGGCGCCGAGCGGGAATGGGACGCGCTGCAAGCGCAAATCGACCTACCCGAGGGGGAACTGTGACCCTGCAGGAGCGGGTGATCCGCATCATGGAGAAGATGCTCGACGTGGGCGCAGCGGGAGAGCTGCCGCCCCTGGACAACACGACCCGGCGCGCGTTGCGCACCGGCAACATATCCGTCCGGTCGTTGGCGCGGATCGCGGACACCCTCGGCTACGAGGTGGTCCTGATGGTGAGGAAAAAATGAACATTCTGCTCTGGGACCTGGAAACCAGCTTCAACACCGTAGCGACGTTCCGCCTGAAGAACGACGACTACATCCCGCACGGCAACATCCTCACCGAGCGCCACATCATCTCGGCAGCCTACAAGTGGCTGGGCGAGACGAAGGTGCACGCCGTGTCGGTCCTCGACAACAAGAACGGCGACCTGCACGACGACCGCGGGGTCGTGAAAGCCCTGCACAAGGTGCTCTCGAAGGCCGACGTGATCATCGCGCACAACGGCGACCGCTACGACACGAAGTTCTTCGCCGGGCGGGCGTTGGCACACGGCTTGAAGCCCCTGCCACCGATCGTCAGCATCGATACGCTGAAGGTCAGCCGGAAGCACTTCGAGCTGAACAGCCATCGTTTGGACTATCTGGCCCGCTATCTCAAGGTGGGCAAAAAGATGGACACGCGCTCCGGGCTGTGGATGGACGCGCTGAAGGGCGACCGGAAGGCGATCAAGCAGATGCTCGCCTACAACAAGGAAGACGTCCGGGTGCTGGAGTCGGTGTTCGAGAAACTCAGGCCCTACATCAAGACGCCGATCACCAACCGGGGGAACTGCACGAACTGCGGCAGCGCGAGGCTGCACCGCAACGGCACGCGGCGGACGGTTGCCGGGGTCTACCCGAGGTTCTACTGCAAGGATTGCGGGAAGTGGTATCAGGGCAAAACGCCCGTTCAAAAGGGGAGTTATGAGCGAGCCATCTGACGCGGCCGTCTACATCGCGGCGCCATTCAACCGGAAGCTCTACGTCCGCATGGTCGCGTCCATCCTGATCACGAAGGGCTACCGCCCCGTCGTGCGCTGGCTGGACGCGCCGGACAACGACGATCTGAGCGTCGGGGACCAGCAGCTGGCGTCTGAGGCCATCACGGACCTGACCGACATCGAGAAGTGCGACCTGTTCGTGCTGTGCAACGGGCCGGGCTTCACGTCGACCACCGGCGGGATGCACAACGAGACGGGCTACGCGCTGCACGCTGGGAAGAAGTGCGTCATTCTCGGCGAGCGCACGCCGGGCAACCCCTTTCACAGGCTCATGGACACGTACGACAGTCCGGAGGCCATTCCGGGACCTCATGAGCTGGGATTCTAAGTGGCAGGAGCTGAAATGCCCGCGCTGCCGACGCTACGGCTTCAACAGCGCGGGGGAATACGGTGATCACCTGCTGGTGTGCGACGGCACGTACGACTGGAAGGACAAGATCACGCCCGACGACTACAAATTTCTGCGGATCAACCGCATCGACCCGGAGGTAGACAGTGAGTGACAAGCCATCGAATCCGAAAGACCTGCTGGGCGCCAAGAAGGTGCCCTATCACCTGTGGCCCGAGACGGCCACGATCCAGGGCACGCTGGCGCTCCTCGAAGGGGCGTTGAAGTATGGCCGCTCGAACTGGCGCGGCGTCGGCGTGCGCGCGAGCATCTACTACGACGCCCTCCGGCGACACGCGAACGCGTGGTTCGAGGGGCAGGACAACGACCCAGACTCCGGGCTCGACCACCTCGGCCACGCGCTGGCGTGTCTGGCCATCATCATCGACGCACGGGCGAAGGGGCTCCTGACGGACGACCGGATGTATCCGGGTGGCTACGACGCGACGATCAAAGCGGCGACACCGCACGTTGCCCGGCTCCAGGAGAAGTACGCGGACCGCAACCCGAAGCACTACCACAAGGGAGTAGCCGATGCTGAGCAACAGGTCTCGAAGGGCGATCCGCGGAGAACTGAAGACGCTGCGGACCATGGCCGCGAACACCGGGACCGACCTGCGGGAGCTGGTCTCGGTTCCCGATTCGGTTCGGGCTGCGATAGTCGCGATTAACGACAAGGACATGCTGCGCGACCTGGAATGGCGCGACGCGATGCTGGAGGAACTGCAGTGACCGCAAGAGAACGCTTCGAGGCTTTTCACAGCCTGAATCCCGGAGTCTACGTCGAGCTGCAGGCACTCGCGCGGCAAGTGCAGGCGCGCGGGTATGTGAAATTCGGGATTCGACCACTGTGGGAACGCCTGCGGTGGGAGAACATGATGGTGACGGATCCCAACAGCGCCTACAAACTCAACGATCACTACAAGGAGTTCTACTCCCGCATGCTGATGCGGGAGGCAGAGTTCACAGGGCTGTTCACCACGCGACGGTCGCGGGCCGACGAGGCATAAACGTGGCGTTTCCCTACCGCGTCGCGCGCCACGTCAACAGCTGGAACCTGTCCGGCTGGACCGTCGAGCATTTCTACACGTCCGTGCAGCGCTGGGTGCCGGGCGACTTCTACTGGACGCACGGGGGCGCGCGACGCGAGCTGGACCGCATCCGAGCCTACTACCGCTGGCGGAAGTGGGTGGTCGGATCATGAAGTGGAGGTGTCCGCGATGCCGTACGTGGTCAACCGAAGAAATCGGCCGAGCGTGTGGGGAGTGCAGAAGGCTTCCTGGCGCCTACCATACCGGAAGTCCCGACGCTTCGACCGAAGCTGCCGCAACGCTGGCTCTTGTCCCTACTGTCGAGGGAACCGACTGCACAGCACCCGGAAACGACTTGCCAGAGGAGACGACGAATGAAAGTGAAAGTCGGAATCGAAGCGAAACCGTGGGACTCGCCGAACTACATCAGCCTGATGAACAACGGGACTAGCATTCTCGTCGTCGCGCTCAAGGACGTGGACGTCCACGTGCTGGTGAGCATGTGCGAACAGTTTCGGGAGGATGTGTTCAAGAAAGCGGGCAAGACCGACCCGCGGGTGACCCCCCGATGAAAGTCCTGTGGGCATCCGACGGCGTCGTCAAGACCGGCTTCGAGTTCGTCAGCCGGGGGTTCCTGGAGCAGCTGCAGCTTCGCGGCTGGGAGCCGCTCCACCTCGCGATCGGCGCGACCGGCGACCCGCACGACTATTCGTGGCAGGTCTTCCCGGCCCACGTCGGTGGCGACCACCTCGGGATCGGGCGCATCGGGAAGCTGTGCCGGGATCACCAGCCGGACGTCGTCGTGATCAGCGGCGATTCCTGGGTCGTGCCAATGTATTTGCCGGAGATCCCGAAAGGGACGAAGGTTGTGGCCTACTGCCCGGTCGACGCGCCGAACCAACCCTGCGGTAAGCTGCTGAACCGCTGCCAGCTGGTGCTCGCGCCCACGCTGTTCGGCGTGCAGGAGCTGGTGGCAGGTGGCTACACCGGCGCGGCCCGGTCCATCGGCTACGGAATCAACACGAACCTCTACGAGCCCATGCACCCGGTCGACGCGCGCAAGGCGCTGGGCATGCCCAAGGTGCTGCAGGACGCCTACATCATCGGGAACGTGAACCGGAACGCGCCGCGCAAGCGCATCGACCTGACGCTGAAGGCGTTCCAGCACTACCGGGCGCTGGGTGGCGACGGTTACCTCCTCCTGCACATGGCCGTGCGCGACACGTGGGGGATCGACATCCTCCAGGCGGTCAATTACATGGGCATCAGCGACCACATTGTCCTCACGGGTGGCAGGAACGAGGCCGACTTCGTGCCGTTCAACAAGCTGAAGCTGGTCTACTCGTGCCTGGATCATCAGGTCAGCACGACGGTCGGCGAGGGCTGGGGCCTGACGACGGCCGAGGGGATGGCCAGCGGCGTCGCGAACACGGTGCCGGAGTATTCGGCGCTGGGTGAGTGGGCGCGCGGCGGGGTCCAGTTCTACGACATCGCCGACACAGCGATCAACATCGGGCTGGTCAACACGATCTGGGGCATTCCCGATTACCAGCAGCTGGGCGGATACATGCGCTTCATGCAGCAGAGCGCAGGCGCGCGCGCCGACCTCGCGGTGCGAGGGCTCGCGCACATTCAGCAGCCCCACTTCACGTGGGACGCGGTGGGCAAGCAGATGGACGAAGCGCTGCGGGAGGTGGTCGATGGTCTGGAGTAACCTGCTGACGGCGCATCACCGCTGGATGATGCACTACCTGCAAAAACGTGGCTGGGTGGTGTTCTACCTGGAGCCACAGCACCGGACCCGGTGCAAGGACTCCTGGTGCTGGTTCAATCTCTATCTGGACAGGGAGGCCCGACGTGGATCCGATCGATAAAGTCAACCGGCCGACGCACAAAGAACTGACGCGGCTCTCGTTCTTCTTCCAGGGCGGGGCCGCGCAGGACTACAACCTCGACCCCGAGGACACGATCGAGGAGACTGATACTCAGATCACTATCGTGTATCAGAAGGGCCGCATCACCGACACGATCGAGAAGTCGATGATTGTCTACCGCCGCAGGCAGCAGCTCGTGGTGAAGATCCGCTACCCGGATTAGCGCTTCCGCGATCGCCGCTGGGCCGGGGCCGGATTTTCCAGCATGTGCGTGATCAGCTGGTCCAGCTTTTCGTTCCCAGCGGTGACTCCTTCCTTCGTTTCCCGCAGGCTCGCCGCGAGGGCGTGAAAGGTCGCAGTGTCCGTGGCTTCGTGCGCGGCCTGCCGCTTGTCGAGGTCAAGCACTTTCTTCCCAATGAAACTCACCCCGGTGGAGATCACGCCGAACACGGCGACGCCACCGGCGATCCAGATAGCTGTCAGGTCGATCATTTGACCGTCTCGTCATTCTGAGCGCGCATCTGGTCCATGAGGACCTTGGTGCGCTCTGAAATATTCCCGCCGCCTGACGACGGTTTCCCGCTGAAGGCGTTGATCACCTTCATCTGCGTCAGCCGGTTCATGATCGTCGCGATCATCTTCGTGTCGTTCGCCGCGAGAGCCTTCGAGAGGGAATTGGCGTAGTGCGCAGCTTCAATCGGGTTCCGTCGCATCCATTCCTTGATGCCACTCATACCCAGCTTCGCGCTCGCCGCGCTCGCCGCGCCCGCTGGACCCCCAGCTATGCCTCCGGCGACCGTGCCAGTGACGAGGTCCGTGCCGTGCAGCGCGTTCACCGTGTTCATGCGGTCCGCGCGCACTTTGGCGTTGTCGAGGGCTTCACGCGCGATCTTCATCGCGCCGTAGCCTTCCTTCGCCGCTGCCATCTCCGGCACGGAGTTGGCACCCTCACGGATCGCGCTCTCCACGGCCTTCGCCGCTTCATGCGTGGCCGTGCGGTCGACGCCCCACGCCGGACGCGTGTAGGGTTTCATGTCCTGCGCGAGGCCCTGCAGCTCCGTCGCCGTCACGTCCGTCCGCGGCACGCGCACGGCGGGCTGCGCCGGGACCGCGGGCGTCACGGGCTGGCCGTTGGGTCCGAGGATCTTGCTCGCCGGGACCGCGGCCTGCGCCGGAGTCGTGTTGTAGAGCTTCTGTCCCAGCATCGCGTCGATGTCCGCGGACAGCTTCGCGTTGGGGAAGCGCTTCTGGATCTCGACGAGGGCGTCCTCGACATGCTGCACGGCGCCCGGCACGACCTGCTGACCCGGACCGGCCTTCGCCGCGTCGAGGAGGCCACCCAGACGGGCGACCTCCTCCTCCGCCTTGGGCAGTGTCAGGTTCTTGTCGAGGATGAACTCGGAGAGTTCCTGCTGACGCGTCGCGTTGCTGACGCCCCGCGCGTTGACCGGCCAGTTCCGAAGCATCTGCTTCGTCGCCTTGGTCCCACCGGACATCATCTTGACGGCCTTCTCGCGTAGGACCGGCCCGACCGTCGCCGCGCCTTCGGACAGAGCACCTCCGAGGGCGCCCGCCGCGGCGGCAGTCTTGGGGTCGTCGCCCACGGCCAGCGCCACGGGAACCGCAGCCGCACCTCCGGCCACGCCCTGCGCGAGCATGCGCGGCACCAGCGACGCGCCCGCCGTCAGCGCTCCGGCGCCCTTGGCAGCCAAGGCACCCGGCGCCGCATACTCAGCGGCTTTCGTGATGAACGAGCCGACCTTCTGCGGGGCGGTCGTGTTCGTCGTGTTCACCTGCACCGGCGGCACAGCGGCGTCCATGGCGCCGAACGCGGTCTTCACACCGGGGATTTTCTCCAGCATCGGACGGATGTGGTTGGCCTGCTCCACGAGGGTGTGCGCGGCGCCCTCGGCCAGACCCATGACGCCGGACGCGCCAGAGCGGTCCAGGATCGTCTGCCACATCGACGGGTTCGCCTTCGCGTAGGCCGCGACGTTGGCCTGTTCCTTCTGCTCTTTGGGGGACGGTGGCTTCGGTGGTTCCGGCTGCTTGATCGCTTCCCCGTACGTGGCTACCGGCGACACTGCCTGCACGTACTTCTGCGTCTCCGGGAAGTTCGGCACGGTGTTCCCGTGCGCCGCGACCGCGCCTTCACCGGCGTTGTACGCCGCCGCCAGCAGCTGCTGGTCGCCGCCGAACTTCTTGTTGAGGCGCGTAAGGTGCGCGATGCCTGCTTTGATGTTCTCGTCGGGGTTTTCGAGATCCGTGACACCGTAGTCCTTCGCCGTGGACGGAAGGATCTGCATAAGCCCGACCGCTCCAGCCTTGGAATGCTTGATCAGAGGGTTCCAACCAGACTCCTGCTGGATCAGTCGATGGACGAACTCCGGATCGAGGCCATTGGCCTGTGCCGCGGCGGTCACCTTCGCTTGAAGGGCATCACGGCCGGGAATAGGCGGTCCGAACGTCGCGACAGGAACCTCTGTCGTCGTCTCGTCAGCCATTATTTTCCAACCACGGTGAAGCCATCGGGCAGACGTCCGTTGCCAGTGACTGGGTAGATGTTGCCATCCTTGTCCTTGATGTGGTCCCCAACCTTGATCATCTGCGACGGTGCACCGGGCGCGGGCGCGGCAGCAGTGGGCACCACAGCCGCGGGCGGCGCGGCCACCGGCGCAGCCGCAGGCGGAGCAGCCGCAGGCGGAGCAGCCGCAGGCGGAGCAGCCGCGTCAGGACCTGGACCACGACCAACGCTCTTGATCTTGTTGAGCACGCTGGTGAGCATCCGCTTGTTGTTGTTCTCGACCACCGAGATGTCCTGGTTGATCGCGCCAATCGTCGCGACGATGTCCTCGCTGGACTTGAATTTGTTCAGCAGCCCAGTCGCGTCCTTGATCGCTTGATTCGAAGGCTCCGCGATCGACGCAGCCGACCCATTCGCCACCTTCACGTACTCACGCAGGCCCGTGTAGAGCTTCGTCTGGAAGTCCGACAGGCCGGGGTTTGGCGTCAAACCCTGAAGGAACGGGATGATGTGCTCGTTCAGATACGCACTGTCCGTCTTGATCCCCTGACGGTCGACCGCCGAGCTGGATTCGAGGGCCAGTCGGAGGTTGTCACGCGCGTCCATCGCGGCCTTGTCGATCATCGCGTACTTGCTCTGCAGCTGGCTGTAGGTCTTCGCCGCCGCGGCCATTTCGACGCCGTTCGTCGCGAAGTCCGGGTCGAGCACTCCCGTGGCGATCAGGTCGCCCATCTTGTCGAAGATGCGCTGACGCACAGCTTCGCCGTACGCCCCACGAGGGAGACTGAGTTTGGAGAACGACAGGCCGTTCTTGCCGACCGTCATGGCCATGCTCGTCAGCAGGTCGTCGGAGATTTTCCCCGCGTCCGCGGCGTTCTGCCCACCCGGAATCTTGACGATCCGCGAACCGGGCGACACCGTGCCCACGAGCTGCGGCTTGCCATCAGGTCCAACCGTGATCAGCTGCTCCTGGTCGCCGAACATCTTCGAGGTGATCCCGTACTGGAGCTGCAGCTTCGTGCGGAGATTGTTCTTCTCCTCGCCGTCCTCCATCTGGGAGAAGTCGTAGATGTCCTTGACCTTCTGCTGTTCCTGACGCTGCTTGTACGTGCCCTGCGTCATGACCTTCGGCTTCTCGCCGGACTGCTGCACCGCTTGCTGGATGCCGTCGAGCAGCGTCGGCTGCCCACTCGCATCCGTCGTGCCCTCGGGCGGCGCGGCGGGCGCACCTTCGACGTCCGTGGCCAGACCGGGAGCGACCGCGCCGAGATCGCGCGGCGACGTGACGGAGACGGACTGCTGCGGAATGCCGGGCGTCCGGGTCACGTTGCGGCCCGCGGCGGCGAGGACCTGCTGCGCCTTCGGGTTGTTGGTGATGTCCGCGTCTGGCCCGAGGTCAGTCATAAGCCGATCGGCCATGCCCTGCTGCAGGTTCTCCGTGGCGACGCGCCGGTTGGCGGCATTCGCCGCCCGCGTCTCCTCGTTGGTCCGCCGGTTCACTTCGTTGGTCTTGAGCTGATCAGCTTCCTTGATCACGCTCAGCAGGCCCTCTTGCTCCAGCTTCCGGCGCGCGAGAATCGCGGCCGTGTCCTGGTCGAGGGCACCGAGCGTGGCTCTCCAGTCGATAGGCATGTCAGGACTCCTGGGGTGCGTTCTGCTCTTGCTGTTTCGCGAGGAGCTGCTTCACGAGGTCGGTGATGTAGCTCTGGCTCTGGTCCACGCCGATCTGGCCGATGCCCTTGGCGACCGTCCCGGCCATGCCGAGGGTGTTCTCCAGCGTTCCGGCCTTCGTGTCCGGCAGTGGCGCGAACGAGTCCGGGTTCTCCAGACCAGCCTGCGCGTTCTTGTTCATCGTGCGCGCCGCGAGCGCCCCTTCGGCGCCAAGCGCCGACGGCCGCGCGCCGCCGGTCATGTGCACCATGTTCACTCCGGCGGGCAGGTTGTCGTAGCGCGCGTCCTTGATGTTCATGGCGAGCGCCGAGCGCAGCGCGTTACCGTAGTTGTTGTTCATCAGGTCGGCGCGCGTCTTGCGCTGCAGGATGTCAGCGTTGTTCACCGCTGCGTAGTTGCTGACTTCCTTGTCGCGTCCCGCCGCCATGCCCTCGGCGACCGCGCCCGAGGTGTTCCCGGCCGCGCCGAGGATCTTCTGGAGGCTGATCTGCCCGGTCTTCGGGTCGGTGACCATTTGGAGGCCCTGCTGCTTCAGTGCGCTCAGGATGCTGCTGCCACCACCGTCGCTGGCCTGGACGTAGGGGCCTTCCGCGCCGCTCGTTGCCGCATCGAACGCCTCCGAAGCGCTCCCGTCGCCGCCGCCGAGCGCCGCGCCCGCGGCGTTCACGCCGCCCTTGATCGCGGTGTCCTTGGCGATATTCGCCACCGACAGCGCGTCTTTGGCCGTCTTGGCGCCCTTGATCAGGTTGCCCGCGCCGCCGGAAATGCCGCCGAGCGCCGCGCCCGTCGCCATGCCCTTCCAGATGCTCTTGTGGTCGATCGCGGCCGTTCCCGCGCCGGTGCCCGCACCGATCCCCGCTCCGATCGCCGCAGCGAGGAGGGGTGACGCAGCTCCGGCCGTCATGGCGGTGGCGATCCCGCCACCGGCGATCAGACCGATCTTCCCGAGAGTTGACCAAAAGCCCATGTTAGACCCCCGATTAGAAATTCAGGCCCATTGCGGCCCGAAGCGCGGTGTTGTTCTGGTTCGCTTCCAGGTTCGAGTAGTTGAACCCGAGTTGGTTGCCCGCGATCCGCTCGTTGCTCTGCAGCCCGGACGCGCGCATCTGCGCGTCGAGGTAGGCCAGCTCCTGGGTCAGCTTGCGCTGTTGTTCCTTGTCGCCCATTCCGGCCATCTGCGTCAGAGCGCTCTGGATCTCTGCGCGTCGGTTCGCCAGCTCGCGCTGCGCGAGGTTCGCTTCGAACATCCCCTGGTCCTGCCCGGCCTTTTCGGTGGCCATCCGGCTGGCCACGGCCTGCGCGCCGCTGCCGCCGAGGCGCTGCGCCGACATCTTCTCGGCGTTGTCGGCGATCGAATTACGCCGGGAGCGCTCCACCTGCGCGGCGTAGCGGTCAGCCGTCTGCCGGAACGCCGGGTCGTTCGTGTCGATCTTGGTGCCCTGTCCGGCCTGCTTCGCCAGCTGCGACCAGACCGAGTTCAGCTTGTCCGTGTTCTGGTCGTAGCCACCGGGGTTCGTGGGCGCTGGACCGCCGCCGATGCTGAACGACGACGCGCCGCCGCCCGCCGCCGGGCCATCGTTGGAACCCCACTGGTACCAGCCGGTGCCGTTCTGGCCGACGTCGCCGACGGTCATCTTACGTTTTTCGCCGTTGATCATCAGCTCGTTGCCCGAGGCGGTGTTCCCATACATGAACGGCTGGGCGTCGTAGCCATAGCTCCCGTAGAAGTTCCGGAGCGCGTCGAAGTTCTGGCCCGGCCCACCGGGGTTCTGGGCCTGGAACATCTTGAACACTTCCTCCTGGGAGGGCTGGGGCATCTTCCGGCTGCCGTCGTTGTTGACCATCGGTCCGGGGGAGTCCGTGTAGAAGCCGCCGGGCGGCGGGTTCGAGGCGGTGTAGGGGTTCCCGGTCATGGCCGCGCCAGCGGGGTTGCCGGGGACGCCGGGACCCTGCATGCGCAGGTTCTCAACCTCCGGATTGTAGAAATCGTTAGCGTATTGACCAAAATCGGCCATGGGTGGGTTACCTCCGCTTATCTCAATAGTTTACCTCGGCACACCCCTTGCATGCAAGGTTTCGCGCCATTTTTAGCACTCTCCAAAAATGTCGTCCACCGGGCTCAGGGGGTTGTCCCCAGGCACCACCTCGGCTGACGGAAAGGTGCTGCAGGCGTCCAGGTAGGTCGGGGCGATCGTCGTCGCCGGTCCGTTCAGGACCTCCATGTAGAGGTTCCCAATCGTCAGCGTGTGCCCAGACTCGTTGTTCTGCACCCCGACCGTCGCCGCGTTGAAGTTCCCGCGCGCCATGATGCCGATGCGGTCGGCCACGATCGTCTCGGCGCCAGCCACAATCGTCGCTCCGGCGATCACCGGATACACCACGTCGTCGAACAGGATGTAGTGGTCACCCGCCGCGCTGCTGTCGTGCGCGTTCATGTAGAACCGCACGTGCTCGACGTTCGTCACGCTGCCTTCGAGTTGCAGGTGGTGGTAGTCGGTGACCAACCCGAACGTGCCCGTGATCGTCCCCGTGCCCAGCGGCGTTTCGGCGACCGCCGAGAAGTTTCCGGCCGTGGTGAACTGGTCGAAGGGTCCCTGGCTGGTAATCGTGTTGAGCGTGATGTGCGTCCCGGCCGGGAATGCACTGTCACCGTCGACATCGTCCCCTACTTTCACGTCGAACCACAAGTCGTCGTAATCGAACGCGCGCGGGGTCGAACGCGGGTCGCCGAGGACCAGCGTGTGGGATTCGAGCTGGTCCGCAGTCTCCAACCGGAAGCCGCCGATCGGCTCGTTGAAAATCGTAAACGTCCCCACCTCGTACATTTTGCCACTGAAGTTCGCCGGAAAATCACACGCGGGAACCGTGAACGATTGATTCTCGCTATACCCGAGGTTCCACGAAGTGTTGAAGAACGCTGCGGATGGGGCGGGGAAGCCCGAAAAGTTCGTGCCGACCGCGACCAAGTCTGTGGTGCGCGTCAGCGCCATGAGCCACCCCGCGTCGATGCCGAGCAACGAACTCACCGTGATGCGCGCTTCGGTGACTTTGCTGCCCGGACATGCGCCGGTCCCTGCTGGTCCACCATACCCGCCGTTCGCAGGCGTCAGTGACGCGTGCACGCTGTCACTCTGGGTAGGACTGGCGGCGGCGAACACCGTCGCACCGTTCGAGTCGTAAACTGTGACACTTTCCTTCCGGCGCCCGGCTTCCGTGCCATCCCCCACGTAGCCGTAGAGGCGGACGTCGGCTTGATACCACTCTCCTATGATGAGAGGAGATGCGCTGAAGCCGGTGGTCAGGTTCCCCTTCACCACGAGCTTGATATTGCCTGTGGAATTCATCTGCAGACACGGTGTCGCGGTGCCAGTGCCGAGACGGAACACCTCGAAGTTCGCGACAATGGGGAAGGAATTCACCCGGAAGTGCACGCGTCAGGGCTCGTCGTACAGGTCACCGTAGACGAGCCCTGACGTTGGCACCAACACGGGAAGCTGCGCGGAGGCGCTGTTCGACGCACACCGATAGCCATACGCGCTGCCTCCGGGCCGGGCAGCCAACGTCGTCACCGAGCCGCCGGTGGTCGCGAGCCCAGACAAGTCGCCGCCCTCGAACCCGAAAATGCCTCGAAAGTGTGCCATGTTAGGGTACCAACGGGTCTGTGCCCGGAACGATCGGATCCGACGGCCAGTCCTCGCACTGACCGAAGCCGAAGTACTGAAAACCCTGAGCTGAGAGCAGCGGGTGTCGGATGCTGACCGCGCCCGTGCCAACGATGTTCGACACCGAGGTGCCCACTCCGGCCAGCAATGGGTGTGAGATGCCAACCGCACCGACGCCTTCAAAGGTGTCATACGACGTGCCAGCTGCCGCGAGCACCGGATGCTGGAAGCTCACCGCGGCGGTGCCGGTGTTCGTACCGAGCCCGCCCTGCGAGAACAACCAGTACTTCTGTCCCGGCAAGAACATCGAGTAGGGATCGGCGTGCAGCGACTGCATGAGGCCGCGCGCGCCGACGGGGTTCTGGTTGTAGGCCGCGGCTGTCTGTGATCCGTCCCCGAGGTAGCGATCGTAGACGTAGAGGAAGCCGATCTGGCCGATGATCACCTCGTTGAGGCTGTCGTTCAGACACACGAGACCCGACGTCCACGCGGAAATGGCGCCCCAGTTGGTGTAGTTGGTGACGGAGTCGAGGCGTCCGTCAATGTGGTAGTCGAACTCGCCAGCGCCAAGGTTCACACCCGCGTTCGGACCCGAGGCGCTCACACTGATGATGTGTGGCACGTCCGTGCTCAGCGTCTGCAGCGCCGTCCCGGTGTTGAAGAACTCGGGTTTTCCGCCGTTGATGTAGAACCCGTTGCCGCCCTGGTTCGACCAGACGCACCGATAGCCACCCTGGTTGCCGTTGGTCTGGAGAATCTCCGCGACGATCGTGAACGGGAGGTTCTGGTTGAACGCACCGTAGGGTTTCTTGCCACCAGCGATCAGCTGCAGCCCGCCGCCGCTGACGTTGTTGATCACCGGGCCGCGTGAGTTCGCTGCCCACGACGTCTGCGACGTCCCGGAGAACGAGAGCTGAAGCCCGCCGACGCAGTCGGTGACGAGACGCCCACTCCCCTCGTTGAATAGGAAGCAGTGCCGCAGCCCCTGCGCGTGCGGGTGGCTACTCCGCGGACGAGCGCCCGCGCGAGGTTTGCTCACCATGGCCGCTTACCCGATGCTGTCGGCGGTCACCATGATAATTTCAATGGCGCACGCTTGGCCTGTGCCCGAGAAGTCGGCCACGGCGCGAATGCGTGTGACAGCCGCCAGATCAATGTACGCGGTGAACAGCTCCGCGTTGTCATAGATCGTGGCGCCGGTCTGCGCGTTCACGAGGTTGTCCTCGATGGTGATCGAGACGTTCGAGCTAATCGACTTGACGCGGCCCCACTCGGAGTTCGCGATCGTGCCGTTGTCGATGAACACGAGGTCGCCCGCGGTCAGGTTGGTCGTGCTGGCCACGGTGATCACGTTCGTTCCGGCGTTGACTGTGCCACTGACCGCCTCGGACTCCGCCGCGGCGATCGCCGACTGGAACTCCGCGAGGACGAACCAATGTCCGTCTCCGCTCGACTTCATCGAGCCTTCGATGCGGATCTTGCCGCCGGTCGTCAGCGCGGACGCGGTGCGGCGCCCGAAGTGCACCCCGATGAAAGCCGTGAATTTCGTGGACACGTCCACCGCGCTGCCGACCACGACCGTGTTGCTGGCCACGGACTGCAGCGAGAGGAGCGACTGATTGACGGTTTTTGCAAGTACGACGCTCATGATTTTTGCTGTGTGTAGCTGAACGAGGTTACCGTGACGGTGCCATGCAGAGTCACCGTGGTGGAGTTGAGCACGAGGTCGTGCGTGCCGGTGCCGACGGTCCCATCGAAGACCACCGTAGTGCCATCCGACTCGAACGCACGGAACCACGCCGCGGTGCCCGACGCGTTAGCGTCGCTGTCCGCAGTGATGGCGTTGGCCGCGGCGACGCCGTTCGCCGCCGCGCCGAACGCGGTGGCGTTGAACCGCAGTTCCGCGAGCAGCACCTGCGAGCCAATCGCCGTGTCAGCTGTCGCCGGTTGCGCGCCGTCGTAGATCCGGAGGTAGCCGCTGTTCAAGCGGGCTGCCACCGCATCCGCAGCGCGGCTCGCTTGTCCGTTTGCCAGTTTTGGATTCAGAGCCATTATGTGGTCACCTGACAGACGTTGACTTTGTTCACACCGGACGGCGTTCCGGACAGAATGCCATGGATCGCCCCGGTGAAGGCATCCAAGTCGCTGATGTAGGTTTGCCCAACCGCGATCTGAAAATCGTAGTCCGTCACCGTGGGCGCCGTGCCGAGCCCGATGAACAGCGGTTTGTTCGTCAGGTTCGTGATGAACACCTGCCGCCGAGCCGCGTTAGCCGCGAGAATCAGCTGCGCAACCCCAGTGAAGGTGAGAATCGTCCGAGCAGCGTTCGCCGGGCGACTCGCATCAAACCCTGACAACTGGTTGCCATTGACATCCAGAATGGCAACGTCGCGCGCCGTCGCGTCGCCAACCTGCCGAATTGATCCTAGGTCCAAACTCATGACCGCCTCCTACTCTAGGTAAATCACAATCGCGATGTGGAACATTTCTTGTTGTTGCTCGCTACAGACCCCGGTCATGTAGCGGATGTCCTTCACACTATTCAACGTCAAACCTGCCAGAAAATTGTTCAGGTCCGCGGCAACACTCAAGATCATGTTCTCCAAATCGGCCCGATAAAAGCGCCGCGTGAATGATCGTGTCTTGACTACCATACAAGCGCATTACAACCTCGCGCCTTACAGCGAATGTGTCGTCCAACGTCCAGCTTCGGCGTCGTAGTAGAGCTGCACGCTGCGCGTCGGGGCGACTGTCAGGTCCACGCCGTCCGGGAGATCGAACCGATACGTCTCACGTGCGTTCGTGTCCTCGTGCGTGAGCACCAAATCGTCGCTCGCGCTCGCGTTCTTCAGCCAGAACACCCGACCGGCGATCGGCGTCCGCCGTGGCCCATCCTGTATCCCACCGAGAGTGCGCGTTCCCGAGGGGACGACCTTCAGGTAGTAAGCGTCGTTGATCCCGGCCGGGCTGAACTCCGACGTGTCCTCAGTCAGGTCGATGCGAATCGCACCCGACTTCGCGACACCGCCGTGCATGCTCGCCTGCCCACCGACGTCGTGCGACCCGGCCACGTCGGTCGAATCCGCCGTCAGGTCGCCGTGTGTGCCGTCTTCCTTGTGCTCCTCGTTGCTCCACCCCGCCAACCCGCTGATCATCGCGTCAAATTCTTTGACGATCGCCGGGCTCACGTCGTGGAGTTCGTGGCGCCAGTTGACTCCGAGCTTCATGACACGTTCGGCCCGTTGTAGTCGGTCTTCAACACGATGCGGTAGAGCACCCACGGCGCCTGACTGACCGCCGTCGCGTCGCCGATCTCGACCTGCACCGCCGTCGCTTCTGCAATGGTGGAGCTGTCGAGCCGCTTGATCACGTATTCCTCTCGTGTCGACGACGTCGACTGGTCGAGGTTGAACGTCTTGGTCTTGCGCTCCAGCCCGTAGTCGCGGATCAGCGTCAGCGCGAGCGTCACGCCGCTGGGCACCTGACACCCGAGGCGGCGCGTCGGCGAGAGCTGAATCGAGCGGCCTTCGACCACCGCCGAGCGCACCTGGAAGCGGTCGAGGAGCTGCCCCATCTCGTAGGCGCGCGTGCGGACGTAAGCCCGGAACGGATATCCGTAGTCGTCCGGTGCTGCGTCGACGTCGCAGCGCACCAGACCGCCGCCTTCGGCCGACAGAACGGGCTTGTCAGGCCAGAACGCCGCCGCACGACAGAGCCGCGGTAGCACATGGAACGACGTGCCACCCGTCTGGACGTCGTAGACCCACCGGAACGACGGCCAGTCCGGCAGCACCGACGACGGCGGGCAGCAGCCACGTGCCGAACGTCGAACTCCAGCGAGGTGCCACCAGACCTGATTCCGCCTGGAGTGGTAGACGCCGTTCGCGGTGTGGGTCGCGTCCTGATTCACCTCGCTGAAGAACTTGTCGCGCAGGTGCGGCGCGAGGATCTTGAATCCGGCCACCGTCAGTGCCATCGGGCCGAGGTGCGGGTCCATGAAGTAGAGCGCCGGGCGCCCTTCGCTGTCGACGCCCTCGATCACGCTGAACGGAAGCGCTCCGTAGGTGTTCGACAGCACGCGCGGCACGTACGCGTTCGCACGGATGCCCGTGTGCGTCAGCTCGTAGGTGCGGTGCTGCTTGAACACGACGATCCGGCCGTCGTAGTTGAACATGCCCGTGATCGGGCCGCTCTCTTGTCCGTCGAGGTCCAGACGGTTGACCGTCGTGAGCGGGCGGCGCTCGTCGTTGCCCACGCCCGTCTCGTCGTCGCCGACGACCGACCACTCGACCGCGGCGTCCTGTTCCACGTCCTCGAAGTTCCCGGCGCCGATCAGACGGTCACGATCGGCGACCACCCAGCGGTAGCTGCCCTGCAACCAGTACTCGCCCGTCTCCGGCGCAAGCACGACGTCGTCGGTGGTCGGGATGTCCTGCGGTCGCAGAATCGTGTCCGTGTAGGTCGTCGTGCCCACCGGGATCGTCGCGATGCGGTAGTAGTCACCGAACTCCGAGTCCGACTCCTCCAGCTCCCAGTGCGTCTCGCCTTCAGCGGGCGACGTCGCGCCCGGCTTGGTGATGATCGCCGCGGCGGTGCCGGGCTCCTCATAGCTTCGGGTGTCGTTGGGCTCCGATCGGCGCAGGATCTCGTCGCCGTCCATGACGATGTAGCGTGCGCGGTAGTAGCGCAGCCCGGTCATGTCGCCGGATCCCGAGGGCGTCCCCGACGTCTGCGTCGGCGGCGGGGCGAGCCCCGTGCGTCGCAGTTTCTCGCCGTCCCACACGTGCAGGCGGTTCACTCCCACGACCTGCACGTGTGGGAC
>Ga0193696_1000059_pt1 | contig 48768 bp, 72 predicted proteins | sample L3m1metaG_FD_145074 | JGI IMG/M metagenome (GOLD analysis project Ga0193696, IMG submission 145074) | Soil microbial communities from a riparian zone of the East river system, Colorado, United States - L3m1 | ecosystem: Environmental > Terrestrial > Soil > Riparian zone | place: USA: East River... | reverse complement strand
ATGACCGACCTGCTGGTGGAGGTGTGGCCGCAGGGCCCAGCGGCCAGCAGCGTGACTACCGCCACCCACCCGGTGGCCGTAAGCGCCACCAGCCTGCCCGGCCCGGTGGCCGCCACCGCCAGCCCGCTGCCGTACCCGGTGGCGGCGGCGGTGGCCCACACCCCGCACGGCATCGTGGCCACCGCCAGCGGCGCCGAGGGTGTCGAGTTGATAGTGCACCCCCGCCCGTAGGGGGGCTAACGTCGGCCCATGCGCCGCACCCCGCTGGCCCGAGGCGGCCCCCTGGCCCGCGGTGGCCCGCTGCGCCGCAGTGGCCAGCTGCGCCGTGCGGGAGTTAGCGCCACGGGCGCCGCACCCCGCCGCAGGGCCCCGCTGCACCGCCCACGGTCCGCCAGGCTGTCCGCCGAGCCCACCGGGGCCCGGTTGTGCCAGGGCCGCCTGCGCGGCGCCCCAGGCGGCTGCTGCGGGGCCCTGCACCGCCACCACGTGGTACGCCGCAGCCAGCTGGGCCCCGACACGCCCGAGAACCTGCTGTGGGTGTGCGCCTGGCACCACGCCTGGCTGCACGACCACGTAGCCGACGCCCGCCTGCTGGGGCTGCTGGCATGACCGCCACCTGCAGCAGCTGCGGGGCGCCGGTCCACTGGTGCCGCACCACCAGCGGCAAGGCCATCCCGCTCGACGCCGACCCCGACCCCGAGGGCAACCTGGTGGCCGTCGACCGTGCAGGCGTCGCGCTCGACCCGACCCGAGCCCTGGCCGCCGTGTCGACCAGCCAGGCCACCGTGGTGGTGGCCCGCCGGGCCCTGCGCAGCATCGACCCCCGGCTGCCGCACTGGCGCACCCACTTCGCTACGTGCCCCAACGCCGAGCGGCACCGGGCCCGGCGCGTGGCCGCCAAGCCCCACCCCGCCGACACCGTGCAGGACAGCCTGCCGCTGTGACCCGCTGGGCCGACCTGTCACCCGCCGACCGCAAGGCCATCCGCGGCGGCAAGGCCACCCGCCCCGAGGCGCCCCGCCGCCGCGCCACCCCCGACGCCCCGCTGGGCCCCGACCTGGCCAGCTACCGCTGCCGCACGTGCGGGCTGGTGCTGGTCGGCTACCTCCCCTGCGAGCGCCACGTACTGGCCGAGCACGGCGGAGGCGTGGTGCAGGTGTGGGGCTGGCAGGCCGAGGGGGCTAAGCTGGCGGCACCACCGCCCGAAACCGAGCCCGAGGACCCCACCCGATGCCCCCCACCGCCACCACCCTGACCCGCGACGACGCCGCCCAGGCCATCCTCGCCGAGCTAGGCGACGTGCAGGCCACCCTGCGCCAGGTCGAGCAGCAGCGCGACCACCTGCTGGCCCGCCGCCGGGAGTTGTACAACCGGGGGCGGGGGCTGCGCCCGCCCGTGCCCGGCGCCGAGATGGCCCGAGCGTGTGGCGTGTCCGACGCGGCGCTGGTGCTGTCGGCCCGCCGCGCCCCCAAGCTGTAGCCCGTGACCCGGCGCCTGGTGCTGGCGGCGGTGCTGACCCTGCTGCTGGTGCTGCTGCTGGTGACGTGGGGGCCGACGCCCGAGGGCGGCACCGTGGGCGGCGCCCTGCCCACCACCGGGTTCTCCGCGCCGCCGCGGCAGCTGCTGGCCACCACCACCAGCGCCTGCCCGGTGGTTACCGTCACCGTCACCGTCGAGCCGACCACCACCACCGAGGCCGAGTGACCGACCCCCCCGAGCCGCTGGACCTGGACCTGCTGCGCGAGGCCGCCGAGGCGGGGTTCCACGCGACGCCGCCCACGGTGCTGGCCCTGCTCGACCTGCTCGACCGGCAGGCGGTGCTGCTGGTGCGGGCCGCCGCCGAGGGGTTCGACCTGGACCCGCCGCCGATGCTGCACGTGGTGCCCGACCCCGAGCCCGCCCCCGAGCCCGAGGACTGGAACGTGCCCCTGCCCCTGGAGGACTTGTGACCGACACCCCCGCCCCCGCCCGCTGGCTGGCGCCGATGCTGCTGGCCGACGTGGCCGAGGCCGAGCGCAACCCCAAGGCGCACGACGCCGACGCGCTGGGCCGCAGCGTGGACCGGTTCGGCTACGTCGAGCCGATGGTCCTCGACGAGCGCACGGGCCGTCTGGTGGCGGGCCACGGGCGCCTGGCCGACCTGCGGGCCCGCGAGGCCCGAGGCGACACGCCCCCCGAGGGCGTGGCGGCGGGCGCCGACGGCTGGGCGGTGCCGGTGCTGCGGGGCTGGCACAGCCGCAGCGACGCCGAGGCCGACGCCGCCGGTGTGGCCCTGAACCGGGTGGGCGAGTCGGGCGGCTGGCAGGCCGACCAGCTGGCCGACCTGCTGACCGAGCTAGCGGGCGACACCGACCTGCTGGCCGCCACCGGGTTCTCCACCGCCGACCTGGACAACCTGCTGGCCGACCTGGGCGACGTGGTGGAGCTACCCGAGCAGGCCACCGACGCCGAGCACGCCCCGCTGCTGCCCCGAGGCGACCCCGCCGAGCCCCGCAGCGTGCAGGGGCTGCACGAGGTGGGGCTGATGTTCGCGGTGGCCGACCACCGCCGCTACCTCGAACTGCTGGCGGTGCTGCGCCGGGTGTGGTCGCTCGACGCCGCCCCGCTGATCGTGCTGCGGGCCCTGGCCGAGGCCGCCGACGCCGCCGCCGATGGCTGACACCTACGTGGCCATCGTGTCGGCGGGCAGGCCCGGCAACGTGCCCGCGATGGAAGCGCACTGCCAGGGGCTGGCGCCGACGTGGTGGGTGCCCGCCGACCAGGTGGGCGACTACCGCTACTGCGGCGCCGAGCGGGTGCAGGCGGGCGACGGGCTGTGCGAGGCCCGCAACCTGGCCGCCGACGCCGCCGACGGGCGCCCCCACGTGCAGCTGTCGGACGACCTGCGCCACGTGGCGCTGGCGCACGGGCCCGAGCGCGCCAACGTGGTGCGCATCACCCTGGCCGAGGCGGTGCGGGTGCTGGCCGACGCCGCCGCCGCGACGGGCGCCCAGCTGGCGGGCTGCGCCCCCACCGCCAACCCGTACTTCTCGCGGCGGCGGGTGCACGCCACCGGGTTCGTGGTGGGCGACCTGGTGTGGGTGGCGGGCGGGTGCCCGCTGCGGTGGGACACCACCCTGGCGTTGAAGGAGGACTACGACTACACGTGCCAGCACCTGGCCGCCTACGGCAAGGTGGCCCGCTGCGACTGGCTGCTGGCCACGTTCGCGCACCGCACCAACCGAGGCGGGGCGGTGGCGTACCGCACCCCCGAGCTAGAGGACGCCACCATCGCCCAGCTGATACACCGATGGCCCCAGGCGGTGCGCCCCAACGCCCGCCGCCCCCACGAGGTGCTGCTGCGATGGCCCGCCAGCCCGTAGGCGCCGACTGGCTGCAGCCCCCACCGTTCGCCCTGCAGCTGGAACCGACCGAGGGGTGCAACCTGCGCTGCGGGTTCTGCGGCATCCGGGGCATCCGCGAGCGCACCGAGGGGGGCGGCTCGGGCCCCTACCGTCACATGGCGCTGCGCACCGCCGCGACGGTGGCCGCCCAGGTGGCCGCCGCCCCCGGCTGGAACCCCCGAGTCGAGCTAGCGATGCACGGCGAACCGACCCTGCACCCCCAGCTGCCCGCCCTGGTGCGGCTGCTGCGCCGCCACCTGCCCGCCGCCTACCTGCTGCTGACCACCAACGGGCTGCCCCTGCTCGACGGCCCCGGCTGGCAGGCCAACGTCGGGCGCCTGTTCGCCGCCGGGCTCGACGTGCTGGCCCTGGACGACTACCGCCCCCACCGGGTGGCCGACGCCGCCCGAGCACCGGCCCCGTGGCCCACCGCCGAGTACCCCGCCGACCCGACCGCCAGCCCCCACACCCGCCGCCGGGGCCCGCTGGTGGTGGTGGTGGCCGACATTGCCGAGGCGACCACCGGCACCCACAGCCAGCTGGGCAACCATGCGGGCGCGGCGGGCCCGCCCGACGCCAGCGCCGACGGGCGCCCCTGCGCCAAACCGTTCCGCGAGGTGGCCGTCCGCTACGACGGCAGCGTGGCCATCTGCTGTAACGACTGGCGGGGCCAGCTGTCGGTGGGCAACGTGCTGGCCACCCCGTTGCCCCAGCTGTGGCAGCACCCGCTGCTGCAGGCCGCCCGCCGCCACCTGGTGCGCGGCCAGCGCACGTTCGCCCCGTGCCAGGGCTGCAGCCACACCAGCTACCGCACGGGGCTGCTGCCCGACCAGCGGGGCCACGTGGCCCTGCCCGAGCCCACCGACGCCGACCACGCAGCGCTGGTGGCCGCAGCCGAGGCGCCTACGCTCACGCCCGTGGTGCTGCGCCGATGGGAACGCTGACCCCCCTGGTCGAGTTGCGGGTGCGCAGCGTGGTGCCCGCCGCCGAGATGGTCGCCAAGGTCGGCAAGGTGGCCGCCCCCGGCGACTGGAACGTGCAGCTGGTCGGCCCGTGCCGGGTGCTGGCCCCCAACGGCACCACCCTGGCCGTGTACCTGCCGGGCCACCTGCGCGCTGAGATGGACGCCCAGGTCGACCGCCTGTCGGGCATCCGGCTGATCACCGACAACCGGGGCCAGGCGTCGGGCAGCACCCGCGAGCGGCGCGGCGCCCAGCAGCGCACCCGCACCCGCCGGATCATCAGCGGCACGCTCGGCGCGGTCGACCCTGGGCCGAGCACGGGGCGGGCGGTGGGCCGCCTGCCGGTGTGCCGCCTGACCGCCTGGACGGGCCGCCACCTGCCCGACTGGCAGGCGCTGCAGCCGCTGCTGCAGGGCATCGACCGGGCCCTGCACGACTACGTGCCCGACCGCTGGCAGGCGCAGGCCCGAGCGGCCCGCGACACCGAGCCCGACTGGCTGGTGCCCGGCACCACGTTCACCACCGTCACGCTGAACAACACGTACAGCACGGGCCAGCACAAGGACTCGGGCGACCTGGAAGCGGGGTTCAGCACGCTGGCGGTGGCCCGCCGAGGCGCCTACCGGGGCGGGCTGCTGGTGCTCGGCGGCTACCGCATCGCGGTCGACATGGCCCACGGCGACCTGCTGCTGTTCGACGCGCACACGTGGCACGGCAACTCCGCCATCCACTGCCCGCACCAGGCCGACGGGGCCGACCAGCTGGCCCGCCCGTGCCCCGAGGGCTGCGAACGAATCAGCCTGGTGGCGTACTACCGCACCAAGGTGGGCCGCTGCGGCACAGCTGACGCCGAGGCCGCCAAGGCGCTGGCGCACGTGCCCCGACCTGCGGCAACGTCGGGCGCCTACCCCGAATGAGGTATTCCTAACGGCCCAGGTTGGTGACCCGTGCCGAGGGGGCTAAGGTGTAGTCATCACAGCGGGCCCGCACCGAGCGGCCCGCCCTAGCACCGAGGTCCCACCGACATGACCTTCACCTCCGACCCCACCACCACCCGCAAGCTGGGCCCCATTGCCGAGGGTGCCCTGCAGGCGCTCGAAGCCTGCGTCAGCCGCAGCCAGGTCGACAACGTGGCCGCCGACACCAACCGCAAGGCGCTGGTGGAGCTTGCCCGGTACTTCGACTGCTACGACGGCAACAGCCGCGCCGCCAAGGAGGACCTGGCCCGCGAGGTGGCCGACACGTACTGGCAGGTGCGCACCCCCAGCCTGCCCGAGCAGGCCGCCGCGACGGTCGACGCCATCGACGCGCTGCTGGCCGAGGGCCCCGAGGGCCCGCAGCTGCCCGAGGCGCCCGAGGCGCCCGCCGAGCCCGAGGCCGACACCGTGGTGGTGCCGAGCCTGGTCGAACTGGTGAACCAGGGCATGACCGCCGACGAGGCCCGCGCCGCCCGCAGGGCGCTGCTCGGCAACGGCACCGATGCCCCCAAGGCGCCCAAGGTGCGGGCAGCGTGGATGCCCCGCTACGCCGAGGCCCGCGAGGCCGCCAAGGCCAAGCTGCGCCCCGCCTGCTACCCGGTGCCCACCGACGCCCTGGCACGGGCCGCCTACGTGCGCAACGTGCAGCTGACGGTGCCCGGCGCCACCTGCGCCCAGTCCTTGGAGGTGGCTGCGTGGGTCGACGGGCTGCCCGTTACCCGCCAGGTGTGGGCCCGCACGTGGGCCGAGGTGGCCGAGCAGCTGGCCGCCGAGCAGGCCAACGCCGAGGCCGACGCCGCCGAGTAGCAGCCAGGCGCCACCCCAGCCCCGAGCCCCCACGCCCCAGCGGTGCGGGGGCTCGGGCGCGTATGGGCCCCCGAGGGGGCTAAGCTGCCCCCGACCCACCGACCCCGAGGTGCCCCCGTGCCCGACCCGATACCCGACACCGACCAGGTGCCCGCCACCGCCGCCGAGGACCTGACGGTCGACACCGCCATCGACCTGGCGCTGCGCACCGCCCTGGCCGCCCGCGACCACCTGGCCCAGGACGTGCGCCTCACGTGGGCGGGGCTGCACGCCCTGCCCGCCCTGGTGGCCCTGCTCGACCAGGTGGTCGACCAGCTGGTGGCCGCGGGCTACCCCGCCCTGCTGGCCGCGCCCGACACCGCCACCCGCGCCTTCGTGGCGATCCGTGTGCTCGACCGCCAGCCCGACCTGGCCGCCCAGCTGCTGGCCGCAGCGGGCCCGCAGTGAACGTGCCCAAGCTGGCCGAGCCCAGCCCCCACGCGTCGCTGTACGCCGAGGCGCAGCGGGTGGCCGCCAGCTACAGCTACCGGGTGACCGACCTGCCGGGCCGCCGCCGCTGCGGCGACCACGACCTGGCCGCCTACGTGGACGCCCTGCTGGCCGTGCGCCCCGACGCCCGCTGCACGCAGGAAGCCCTGGTGGCCATCTGGCTGCACCGCATGCGCGTCACCACCGAGCGGTTCCACCGGGTGTGGCAGGTGCAGGCCAGCCGCGCCGCCGCCGACTGGCGGCACCGCCCCACCACCCGACCCCAGGCGCTGCTCGACGGCACCGCCACCACCGCCCTGGCCAACCTGGCCCTAGCCCCCGAGGTGCCCCGATGACCCCCACCGCCATCTGCTGGGACGCCGACCAGCCCGAGGCCAGCGCCCTGGTGGCCGTGCAGGACGACCCCGACGACCTGGCCGCCCTGCTGGCGGTGCGCTACCCCGGCGCTGACGTCGAGGTGCACGCCACCCTGGGCGGCGCCCAGCGGGCGCTGCGCAAGCGGCTGACCGACGTGGCCGCCGAGCTACTGGCCCGCACCGACAACACGCTGGCCCGCCTGGCCCGGCTCGACCTGGCCCTGGGCATCGCCCCCGACGCCGAGACGCCCGACGCCGACGACGCCGCCTGGGCCCGGTTCACCGAGCACCCCACCGACCCCAGCTGGCCGCAGTGAGGGTGCACGGCTACTGCACCAGCTGCCGCCGGGTGCGCCGCGTGGCCGCCCGAGACGTGGACGTCGCCCTGGCCGCCATGCGCCACGGTGTGCCGGTAGGCGTGTGCGACACCTGCGCCGCCGACGCCGAGGCCGAACGGCGGGCCCGATGACCGAGCCCACCCTGCCCGACCCCGCCGCCGTCGACCGGGTGCTGGCGTGGCAGCGCACCGCCGACGCCGAGCGGCTGCTGGCCGAGCGGGCCGCGCCCGCCCTGCTGGTGGCCGAGCACGCCGAGCAGGTGGCCGCCGCCCTGGCCGCCGAGCGGGGCCCACGTTGGCGCCTGGTGGCCGAGCAGGCCGACGGGCAGGCGTGGCAGCGCCCCGTGGCTGGCGCCCCGTTCACGGCGATCTGGAGCCTGGCACGGGCGACCGACGGGCGGCTGTGGCTGCACGCCAGCGCCAGCCACCGCCAGCGGCTGCCCAGCTGGGACGAGATGGCGATGGTCAAGCGGCTGCTGGTCGGCCCCGAGCGGTGGGCGTGCCAGCTGCACCCGCCCGAGGCCGCCTACGTGAACCTGCACAGCCGGGTGCTGCACGTGTGGGCCCCGTGGGACCCCGCCGCCTGGCCGCTGCCCGACTTCGCCCACACCCTGCCCGACGGCACCCGCACGCTGTAGTCCCTGGCTGTGGAGTTATTCGGCCCCGACGTTGGTTCCCCACACCAAGGGGGCTAACGTAGTGGGTGCACCACCCCACCGACACCGAGGAGCACCACCATGTCCCATCAGTTCGACACCGGGTTCACCGTCCGCACCCCCGCATGGCACGGGCTGGGCCGCGTGCTGGCCGACCACCCCGACAGCTGGGCCGAGGCCCGCCAGGCCGCCGACCTGCTGTGGGAGCCCGCCGAGGACGTCATCTACCGCCGGGTGCGCATCGACCTGGCGTCGGCCCCCGCGGGCAGCTACGCCACCCCCGACCCCGACGTGTGCATGGTGCCGCTGGCCGAGCACAAGCTGATCAAGCGCGACGACACCGGCGCCGAGCTATCGGTGCAGCGCACCGACTACCCGATCATCAACCACGCCACGATGGGCGACCTGATCGAGGCCGTCGGCACCGAGGCGGGCGCCACGCTGCACTTCGACAGCGTGGGCAGCCTGCAGGGTGGCCGCAAGGTGTACGCCGTGGCCCTGCTGGACGAGCCCTTCCAGGTGCCGGGCGACACCAGCCCCACCTACCCGTACCTGGCGATGCAGAACGCCCACGACGGCGAGGGCGCCTGCCGCATCATCCCCACGCAGGTGCGCATCGTGTGCATGAACACGTGGCAGCTGGCCAGCGAATATGCCAGCTACGAGGTGGTGATTCGGCACCAGGGCAACGTGGCCGAGCGGGTCGAGGCCGCCAAGACGGGGCTGCGCCAGGTGCGGGCCGCCGCCGCCGCCTACCGCACCACCATGACCGAGCTAGCCGGGCTGCGCTACGACGACGCCGTGCTGGCCATGTTCTTGGAGCGGTTCATCCCGACGCCCGAGGGCGCCACCGACCGCCTGCAGGCCGAGCGGGCCGAGCGCCGCAACCTGTGCCGCGCCATGCTGGCCGAGTCGCCCACGCTGGCCGAGCTACCGCCGACCGCTTACCAGCTGGTGCAGCTGGTGGGCGAGTACACCGACCACCTGCGCAAGCTGCCCACCACCGACGACGTGGCCCGCCAGGAGATCTACCTGCGCCGCACCATGCTGGGCCACGGCGAGGGCGCCAAGACCAAGGGGCTGGTCATCGACCTGGCCCGCACGCTGTGCACGCCCACGCCCACCAACGTGGTGCAGCTGGCTGGCGTGTAAGGCCCCGCCGCCTGGCCCCCGCCGACGCCGCGGGGGCCAGGGCTGCGGTGGCGGCCCGAGCAGTCGACGTGGCATCCACCCCACGTGCTCGGGCCGCCTGCGGAGCCCTACGGCCCCACCCACCCACCGACAACGAAAGGCCCCACCGATGCCCACCCCGACCACCCCCGAGGGCGCGCCCGTGCCCGACATGCCCGGTTGGACGCCCAAGCGCCTGCCGTACACCGCCCCGAGCGGCGCCTACCACGCCCGCAGCTGGGCCGAGCCCCGCTGCACCGCCTACAGCCACACCAGCTGGTGCGATTGGTGCTTCTACGGGCCCGAGGCCGAGGCCAACGCCAAGGCGTTCGCCCAGCTGTGGCCCGACGCCGTCATCAAGGACGGGCCCAGGCCAGGCCGCCACGACACCGCCAGCGCCCCCATGTTCGTGGTCACCACCGACGGCCCGGTGCTGCGATGACGGGCCCCGAGGTGGCCGAGGTGGTGGCCCGAGTGGCCCGCCTGGCTGGCGCCCGCCACCGCCCCACCGACCGCGAGGTGCGCACCATCACCATCACCGACGACGAGGCCCGAGCCCTGCTGGGGCTGATCAGCCCCGCCGCCCTGGCCGACCTGATGCGCCACCCCGGCGCGGTGGTGGTGCTGCCATGACCCCCGCCCGCCGGGCCGACGTGGCCGAGCTAGTGGCCGCCCTGCTGGCTGGCCTAGACCTGGCCACGCTGGCCGAGCGGGCGCACGTGCACCCCAGCCTGGTGGCCGACGTGGCCACCGGCAGGCTGCGCCCGAGCCCCGAGCTACGCCGCCAGCTGGCCGCCGCGCTCGGCACCGAGGCGGTGCGCCTGGTCGAGTAGACAGGCCCCAGCGCCAGGCCCCCCCGCCTGGTGGCTGCGGCGGCAGCCCGACCCCCACCCTGACCGTCGGTGGGCGGGGCCGGGCCGGGCTGCCACCCCAGCCACAGCACCCCACCGACCCCCGCCCGAGGCCGACCCCGTGCACCTGGCCGCCACAGCCCCCCAGCGCCCCGCTGCTGGCCGCCGCCCACACCGCCGCCCCAACGCCACCCGCCTGCTGGTCGTGGTCCTGACAGCGCCGCTGAGCGGCTGCACCGCGGCGGGCTGGGCCGCCCGCTGGCCCGATGCGGCGGTGGTGCTCGGGGCCGCCGCCGTGATGACGCTGACGTGGCTGGTGGCCGCCCGCAGCGCCCGCCCGCCGCGGGAGTACCGCTGGGGCCGCCACGTGGTGGTGCACCTGCCGATGCTGGCCCCCGAGCGGTACTGCGCCTGCGGCGCCTGCGGGCAGCTGGCCGCCCCCGGCGCGTGGCTGGCCGACTGGCACTACGACGTGCCCGGTGTGCTGCCGCCCACCAAGGCGCCCGACGCCATCCCCATCCGGGGGCTGGCGTGGACCTGGGGGCCCGCCGGGTGGGAGCCCGCCATCGTCTACGTGCTGCCCCCCGACGCGCACGCCCGCCCGCCCCGAGGCGCCCCGAGCACCAACGGGCAGGCCACCGTCGTCGCTGGTCACGGGCCAACCTTGGGGTAATCCACCGGGCACGTTGGTGAAGCTTGCCAAGGGGGCTAAGCTGGTGGCACCACCGACTAGGAGCCCACCGACATGGCCACCACCACCCCCTACCAGCCCGCCACCGAGAAGCAGGTCGCCTTCATCCGCACGCTGCTGGCCGAGCGCGACGGCAACAGCGCCGCCGAGGCCATCCGCGACGGGCTGAACAGCGCCCGCACCGACGGGCCGATCAGCCGCAAGCTGGCCAGCAGCGCCATCGAGTGCCTGCTCAAGATCAAGGTGGCCAAGGCCGCCGCCGCCCCCGAGGCCGCCACCGCCGTGCCCGAGGGCCACTACGCCACCACCAGCCGCACCGGCACCAACGACCTGGACTTCTGGCGGGTGGACCGCCCCACCGAGGGCCGCTGGGCGGGGCGGGTGTTCGTCAAGCGGGTGATCGGCGGGCGCGCCGACCAGGCCGTGCGCGGCACCGAGGCCGAGCAGGCGCTGGCCGCCATCGAGGCCGCTGGTGTGGCCGAGGCGGGCCAGCTGTACGGGCAGCAGGTGGGCCGCTGCTGCCGGTGCAACCGCCACCTGACGGACGAGACGAGCCGCCAGCTGGGCATCGGCCCCGACTGCCGGGCGAAGTAGCCTGGCCGCAACCCCGGCAGCCCCGCCCCAGCGGCGGGGCTGTTGCGCGTACGGGGGGCTAAGGTGCGCCCGCGGTGGTGGCGTCGGACAGGGAGGGGCGCGGGGCTGACACGCCCGACCCGCCGGGTGGTGCACCGCCCAGGCGGCGCCTAGCGGTTCCCGGGAAGATACCTGGGGGCGCCACCACCGCACCGGGCCCCGAGGGGGCTAAGCTGGTCGGCATGGCACCCACCGACACCAACCCCGCCCAGCTGATCCTCGACACCATCCCAGCCGAGGCCCGAGGCCCCGAGGCCGCCGCCAGCCTGCCCGACCAGCTGCAGGCTGGGCACTGCTACAGCTACGGCGGGCACGGGCGCATGGGCACCTGCTGGCTGAGCCCCGCTGGCCGCCTGACCGCCAAGCCCAACGGCGGCGGGCTGCCCCACAGCTGGGCCGAGCAGCACGCCCACAGCCTGGTGTGGCGCCACGCCGCCCTGCCCTGCGGGTGCGGGCAGTGACCGCCATGCGCGACACCGTCGACCAGGCGGCGGGGCTGCTGGTGATCGCCGCCCTGCTGCACGACCGGCACCGCATCGGCAGCGCCCTGGTGTTCGAGCCCGGCGACGTGGTGGCGCTGCACACGCCCGGAATGTCGGTGGTGTACGCCGTGGGCGGCTACGACGTGTGGAGCGTGCCCACCGCCGAGCACCCCGCCCAGCTGGTCGAACCGACCGACCTGACCGACGCCCAGGTGGTGACGGTTTGCCTGGCCGCCGCCGAGCACGTGCGGGCGGCTCGGGCGGCCCGCCAGTGACCGAGCCCTGCCGCTGGCCCGTCGGGCACCGCCAGGGCCGCAGCCGCTGCGGGCTGGGCGCCACCGCCGAGGTGCGGGCGGGCAGCCGCTGCGTCGTGGTGTGCCCGCTGCACCGGGCCCTGGCCACCGCCAAGGGGTGGACGGCGAGCGCCTAGCCTGCGCCCGCATGGCAGGCCACCCGCTGGGCCCCGGCAACCGCAGCGCCCGAGGCGCCCTGCTGCAGCCGCTCGGCACCCGTGACGACGGCACACCGATCATGGTGGGCGACCGGGTGGCCGAGGCGGTGCGGCTGGGCGCCAGCCTGGCCGACGGCGCCCTGCGGGCGGGCGTGAGCGCCCCGCAGCTGCACACGTGGGTGCGCTCGGGCAACCGGCTGGCCAGCGCCCTAGAGACGGGCGCCCTGCGCCAGCGCGACCTGAACGCCCAGCAGCGGGCCGAGGTGGCGCTGGCCGCCACCGTCGAGCAGGCCGCATCGGAGGGCAAGCTGCTGCTGTTGGGGCTGCTCGAACGCCTGTCGCGGGGCGCCGAGGTGCGCACCATCACCGAGCGCATCGACGCCCAGGGCAACGTGGTCGAGCGGTACGAGCGCACCGAGCACCACGCCCCCGACGCCGCCACCATCCGCTGGCGGCTGGAACGCCGCTGGCCCGACGAGTGGGCGGCCCGCCAGCGGCTGGAAGTCACCGGGGCCGACGGGGCGCCGCTGCAGGTCGACGTGGCCACCCGCGCCGCCGAGCTAGCCGAGGCGCTGCGGAACGCCCCGCCGCCCGTGCACGCCAACGGCAACGGTTCAGGCGGCAACGGCGCAGGCCCCTGACCAGGGCGGTTGTGAAACGGTACCAAGGGGGCTAAGCTGGTGGGGCCACACCCACCGACCCCGAGGACCCCCGATGCCGTACGACCCTGGCCCCCGCCGCAAGGTGAAGGCCGCCGACATGCTGGCCGCCCTGACCGCCGCCCGGCGCACCTGGCAGCCCGAGCCCAGCTGGGCCGAGGTGCTGGCCACGCTGGCCGAGTACAGCCTGGCCGACTGGCGCCAGCTGTCGGTGGCCGCCGGGCACCCCGACCGCACGCCCAGCCCCGAGACGCGGGCCCAGGTGCTGGCCGCCGTGCAGCCGCTGGCCGACGCCGACCTGGCCGCCGCCATGCGGGGGCAGGGCTGATGGCCAAGAAGGCCCGCCGCAAGGGCCACACCGGCATCCCCGGCGACATCGCCACGCCCAAGACCGACCCGAGGCCCGCCACCGACCAGGTGCTGCGGCCCCTGGCCGAGCGGTACACGCCCATCCAGGCGGGCGACGACAGCCCCTGGGGGGCCGAGCACCGCCGCGCCTGCACGCTGTGCGGCGAGCCCTTCGAGGGCATGGGCCACAATCCGCAGCCGCTGGCCGAGCCCCCCGCCCGCTGCTGCGACGCGTGCAACCGCGCCAAGGTCATCCCGGCTCGGCTGGGGCTGGCGGGCCGCGGGATGAACCCCTACGTGCCCGACGTCGACCCCGCCTGGCAGGCCGACGTGGCCCAGGCCGCCGCCGAGCGCACCGAGCCCGCCGAGGTGGTCGACCTGTTCCGCCGGGTGGTCACCGCCGAGGGCGAGGACCTGGCCACCAGCCAGGCCACACCAGGCGAGCGGATGGCCGCCCGAGCGGCAGCCCACCAGGCCGACCTGCCCGGCGCCGAGCACCCCGGCGCCCAGCGGGTGCCCCAGCAGCTGACCGACGCCCTGGGCAACGTGTACACGCCCGGCGACGGCAGCGAACGCACCGCCGTGGCCGACGTGCTGGCCGCCGAGCGGTACGCCGACCTGGCCGCCGAGGCCACCGACCCCGGCTACCGGGGCGGCGGCGAGCTTGGCGCGGCGGGCCCCCCGCCCACCAGCTACAGCGGCACCACCGCCCCGAGGGGGTGCGGGGCCGCCGACGTGGCCGACCTGCGCAACTGGATGGTCCGCCAGTGGCAGCCCGGCGGGCTGTACTACCGGGCCAGCACCCGCAACGGGCGGGGCGCCGCCGCCACCGACTTCGTGGAGGGCGAGCGGCGCCAGCTGCAGCGGGCGGCGCTGTACTGGACGGCCCCGGCGATGGTCGACCTGCTGACCACCGTGGCCCCGAGCACCCCCGACGACGTGCGCCCCGTCGACCTGGTGTGGCCCGACACCACGGGGCTGGTGGTGTTCGCCACCCCGGTGCAGGGGGTCGACAGCCTCGAAGGCCGCTCGGGGCTGCAGGCCATCGACGCCGAGATGGCAGGCGAGCACCACCCGGTGCAGGTCGACGCGATCTGCTGGGCCAGCACCCGCATACCCGACGCCGAGGCCCCAGGGGGCAAAGTCAACTGCCTGTCGGTCAGCAGCTACCGGCTGCTCGACTTCGACGCGGGGCTGGGCGCTGGCGACCTGGGGCTGGCCGTCGGCTCGGGCGCCATCGTGGGCGCCCGCACCAGCAACATCGGCACCGTGGCCACCGGCCCCCACACCGGCAGCCCGACAGCCTCGCTGCACGGCACCATCTGGGCGCCGCTGGGGCGGTCCGACTGGCCGCTGCTGCACCCGCTGGGCCACCAAGACAGCTGGATACCCGACGGCGCCTGGCCCAGCTTCCGCGAGGACCGCCAGCTGGTGGCCGCCCTGTTCACGCTGCTGTCCGACCGGCAGGTGCTGCTGGCCGACCAGCACCCCGCCCCGGTGGAACGCCAGCACCGGCGCCGCACCGAGCGCGAGGCCGCCAAGCTGGGCGTCACGCCCCGCAACGTGGTGGTGGTCACCCTGCGCCAGCCCAAGCGGCAGGCCGCCACCCCCGCCGAGCCCGGCGCCAGCGGGCGCACCTACAGCCACCAGTGGTACGTCAAGGCGACCATCGGCTGGCGCTGGTGCGGCCCCGGCAAGACCGAGCGCCGCCTGGTGCCCATCCGAGGCCACGTCAAGGGCCCCGAGGGCGCACCGTTCATCGCCAAGACCCGCGTCAACGCGTGGGTCAAGTAGGTGCGCGGCTGCCTGCTGGCCCTGCTGGTGCTGCTCGGCGCAGCCACCGTGGCAGGCGCCAGCGCCTACCTGGCCCTGGCCGTATGCGGCTGCACCGGCCGATGAGAACCCCGCCGCCCCCACCCCCCGACGGCTGGTGCCACACCACCTGGCCCTGCGACCACCCCGACACCGGCAGCCACCGCTGCCACCTACCCGCCCAACACCGAGGCACCCACCGCTGCACCTGCGGCGCCACCACCACCGACTTCGACCGAGCCCTAGCCGACGCCATCGAGGGCACAAAGCACAGCCCCCTAAACCCCGAGGCTGAAACATGACCCCCCACCAGGCCGCATGCGCCGCAGCCCAAGCCGCGACCGAGCTACTACCCGACGACGACCAGCCCCCCGTACTGCAGTGGGTCGGCCCCGCCGGTGTGCTGTCGGTGGTGCTCCCCACCCTCGACCACGCGCTCGGGCTGGCCGCCAACGCAGGCGCCCCCGCCAGCCTGGCCGAGGCCATCACCCTGGTGGCCGACAGCTACCACGCCACCGTCGAGTACGACCCCACCGACGCCGCCGCAGCCGAGGCCGCCGACGCCGTGCGCCGCGGCGACCTGGCCGACCGCTACCGGGCAGGCGACCCGACCGTCACCGACGCGCTGGTGGTCATCACCGTGCACCGCACCCCCCCGACCGCCGACATGACCGTGCTGCCCTACCGGCGGCAGGCCCGCCCCGGCTGGCCGACCACCATCGAGTGGGACGCCCAGGTCGACCACCACGGCGCCACCGTGGTCGAACTGCAGGGCCGAGTGGCCGACCACCTGCGCCTGGGGCTCGACACCGCCGCCCGCCAGCCCTACCCGCCCGACACCGAGCTAGAAGCCTGGACGTACCTGGCCACGCTCATGGCCGCCGCGGGGCTGCTGGCCGAGGTAACCCCGAGGTGACCTGGCACGCGCTGTGGTGGCTGCTGCTGGCCGTGCCGGGGCTGTGGCCCCAACGCCCGCCCCGAGGCCCCGGCGGTCCGCCTGCGGCCACGTAGCCCGCCTGGCAGCCCGTACCGTGCGGCCCGTGCCCCGAGCCCGCAAGCTGCCCCCGCCCGTAGCCGACCCCCTGGCCGACCTGGCCCAGCTGGCCGACGCGCTCGGGCCCGACCGCTTCGAGCGGTGGTGCGCCACCCTGCACCCCGACGACCTGGCCGTGGTCGAACGGGCCCTGGCCGAGCGGGCCGCCACCGGCTGGCGGGCCACGCCCGCCACGCTGCTGCACCGACTCGACGCCGACTACCACGACGAGTGGGGCTACGTGCGGCTGCTGGCGGGCAGCTTCGTGGCGGCGGTCGACGGCACCGGCAGCCCGAACCTGCTGTGGACCCTGCCCAGCCAGTACGGCAAGACCACCCTGGTGGCGCAGGGCTGCGTGCTGTGGCTGCTCGACCGCGACCCCCGGCTGCGCATCATCTACGTGACGTACGACTCGGGCAAGGCGATGGAGGAAGGCGGCAAGGCCCGCGACCTGGCCGAGCGCCACCCCGACCTGCTGCGGTTCCGCCTGCGGCCCGACCGCCGGGCCCGCGGCCAGTGGGCCACCGAGCAGGGCGGCGGGCTGTACTGCACGGGCATCAAGGGCGCGATCACGGGCTACCCGGCCGACGTGCTGCTGGCCGACGACCTGCTGAAAGGCTGGCAGGCCGCCCACTCCGAGGCCGAGCGGCAGCTGGTGTGGGACGTGTGGCGGGCCCAGCTGCGCCTGCGCGGCCAGGGCGGGCGGGGCGTGCGCCTGGTGGCGGGCACCCGCTGGCACGAGGACGACCACTTCGCTCGGCTGTGGGCCGCGGCCGAGGCCGACAAGGCCGCCGACCAGTGGCACAGCATCCGCCTACCGGCCCGCGCCGAGGCGCACCACAGCCAGGCGCCCGACCCGCTGCTGCGCCAGCCCGACCCGCTCGGCAGGCCACCGGGGGCTGTGCTCGAACCCCAACGGTTCAGCGTCACCGAGGTGCTGGCACGGGCCGCGGTGCTCGGGCCCTACCTGGCGGCGGCGGTCGAGCAGCAGCGCCCCAGCCCCGAGGAAGGCGGCGAGATCGAGCGGGGCTGGTGGCGGTGGTCGACTGCCCCCGTGGCGCCCGACGCCGCCGCCGACTGGATCACCAGCTGGGACACCAAGCTGAAACAGACCGACGCGGGCGACTACGTGGTGGGCCAGGTGTGGTGCCGGGTGGGCGGCACGTACTGGCTGCGCGACCAGCTGCGGGGCCAGTGGCCCCAGGCCATCGCGGGCCCGGCGCTGGCGCTGCTGCAGGTGCGCCACCCCCACGTGCACCGCCACGTGCTCGAAGCCGCGGGCTATGCCCCCGAGATGGTCACCGAGCTACGCCAGCCCCGCCCCACCTACCAGCTGCCCGCCCAGCTGGCCGACGACCTGGCCATGTCGGCGCTAGAGCGGGTGCAGGTCGAGGCGCTGCTGCGCCGTGGGCTGTCGGGGCTGCAGCTGCACCCCGCCCGAGGCGACAAGCGGATGCGGCTGCGGGCGGTGTCGGGGCTGATAGCCAGCGGCGACGTGGTGCTGCCCGAGGGCGCCCCGTGGGCGGCGCAGCTGGTGGACGAGGCGGCAGCGTTCCCGAACGGCGCCCACGACGACATGCTCGACACGCTGTCGCAGGCGCTGTCGGTGCTGGCCAAGGGGCCCGCCAGCGTGGCCACCCCGCAGCGGCAGGTGGCGCCCCCGCCGCCGACCACGCCCGGCGCGCCGATACGGCGGCGGGTCATCCGCGCCTAGCGGGCCGCCCGCCGAGCCCGAGCGCCACGCAGCGTGGGGCTGGTCGGTCTAACCCCGGCGATTCGGGTAACCGACCCCACCGGCCGGTCACGCAGGGTGGCGGCGGCGGTGTACTGGCTGCAGGCGTCGAGCAGGCGCTGCACCACCGGCTCGGCGTCGCGCCTGCGCCACCACGCCCCCGGCACCCGGTGCACCTGCCCGCAGCGCTGGCAGCGGGCGCACACCCGCCACCGCCACCGCTGCTCGCACCACACGTCCCAGCGGTGCACCCGGCAGGGGTCGGTCACACGCCGCCCTTCCACCCGCAGGTGGGGCAGTGGCGCTTCCCGTGGCCGTCGGGTGTGGTCAGGGCTCGGCAGCTGGGGCAGCGGCCCGTGGCCGAGGCGGCAACGGGCGGGCGCTTGGCGGTGCGCTTAGGCATGGCAGGCTCCATGACGATCGTGTGACGGCGGGGCGTGGCGGCACCGGGCCAGGGGCCCCGGCTGCTACCATTAGCCCCCCTATGGGCCGACCGTACCACCCCGAAACGGGGCTGAACCGAACCATCCTGCTGTACGTGCGCCGCAACCCCGGCACGTGGCCCGGCACCCTGTCGCGCGTGCTCGGGCACGACAGCAGCGTGGTGCGCGGTCAGCTGCGCCGCCTGGTGGCCACCGAGCACCTGCGCGCCGAGGACCGCGACGGGCACGACTGGCTGTACGTCACCGAGCTAGGCGAGCGGGCCCTGCGGCGCCGCCGCCCACCGGCCCGAGGCGGCAACCCGTGGCGCGCCACCGAGGGTTCACGGGCTGTCCACAGCTAGGTCCCCAGGCTGTGCCGGGCCGGTGTTAGCCTCCCTAGTGCAGGGGTACACCGACACCACACCGACAGCCCCCGCACCGAGGCCATGATGAACGCCGTAGCGCCCGACGCGCCCCCCACCCTGACCACCCGCCAGCTGTGCGACCTGGCTGGCATCACGTACCGGCAGGCCGACTACTGGTGCCGCCAGGGCTACCTGCTGACGTGCGGGCCCACCGAGCCCGGTAGCGGCCACCACCGGCGCCACCCCGCCAGCGAACTGCGCGTGGCCCGTGGGCTGCAGCAGCTGCTGGCCGCCGGGTGCCGCCAGCCCGCCGACGCCGCCGACACGCTGCGCGACCTGCCCGACAGCTGGCACGGGCCCGTGCTGCTGACCGCCCGAGGGCGCGCCACCGCCGACCTGGCCGACGCCCGGTGGGTGGTGCAGGCCGAGCCGCTGGCCGCCGCCTAGTGGACGCCGAGCCCGGCTACGACCCCTGCGTGCTGCTGCACCTGCAGCTGCACCTGCGGGCGCGGCCCGACGCCGACCCCGGCGAGGTGATGGGCCAGCTGTACTCGGCGGTGCTCGCCTACCCGCCGCTGCGGGCCCTGCTGACCGACCAGGTGTGGGACGGCATCGACTACCTGCCGCCGCACCGGCACCGCACCACCAGGCCCTGGCACGGGCAGCGGTAGGGTCGGGGCATGGGCGGGCGACTGGCGTTGGCGCGGGCCGAGGTGACCGACCCCCAGGGCGGGGTCACCAAGGGGGCCACGGTGCAGGTGCTGGGCGACCTGCTGCGCGTGTACTCGGGCGCCCAGCTGGTGGCCGAGCGCAAGGGCGTGGCCGACCTGGCCCGAGGGGCCCGCAACACGTGGACCGTGAACATGGCCGACGGCACCAGCTGGCGGGTGGTGCGGGCAGGGGGCTGCGGCTGTGGACGCTGACAGCATCGGCAAGGTGGCCCCCGACGGCACGCTGCTGGTGCCCTGGGCCGAGGTGCAGGCCGACACCCCGCTGGCCGACCTGATCGACGCCCTGGCCCGCGCCGCCGTGCTGCACCGGGTGGTGGTGTCGGTCAACGTGTCGTTCGTGCCCGACCGGCCCGACGTGCCCGATGGCCCGTGAGCGCCGTCGCCCTGGTGCTGTCGATCGTGGCGCTGCTGGTGGCGATCGGCGCGGCGCTGCTGGTGCTCGACCACCGATCGCGCCAGCTGTGACCGACTGGCGGGGGCTGACGCTGCTGTGGTGCCCGCAGTGCCGGGCCGAGCGCGGCGGCTACCCGCCGCCCCAGCCCGGCGACGTGACGCTGTGCTACTGCTGCCTGCGCCCGTCGGTGCTGACCGCCGACGGCATGCGCCGCCTGACCGACGCCGAGCTATCGGGGCCGCCTGGCGCCCGCTGGCTGGCGGCGGTGCGGGCCATCGAGCGGGCCCGTGGCTGACCCCGCCTGGCTGGCCATCGAGTGCCCCCGCTGCTCGGCACCGCCGGGCCACCCCTGCTGGCGGACGTACCCGGTGCTGCACACCACCATGCGGGCCGCCGAGGTGCCGACCCTGGGCTACTGCGCCGCCAGGGCGGCAGCGGCCCGCCAGGCGGCCCGTGGTGGCCCGTAGTGCCCGGCGCCGCCGACGTGGCCACCGACCTGCTGGCCACCCACCGCCTGGTGCGGCTGGTCACCGCCGACGTGGTAACGCAGCCCCTGCGTGACCGCCTGGTCGGCTGGACGTACCGCCACGACCCTGGGCTGCGCAGCGACCCGCCGGTAACCGGCTGGGCCGACTACGCCGAGGCCGACCCCGACGCCCCCCGCCTGGCCACCCTGCTGACGTGCCGCTGGTGCGCCAGCGTGTACGTGGCCGCCGGTGTGGTGGCGCTGCGGGCGCTGGCCCCGAGGCCGTGGGGCTACGTTGCACGGGCACTGGCCGCGAGCAGCGCCGCCGCCCTGCTGGCCGCCGTCGAGGAGGACTAGCCGATGCCCCGCAAGGCCAAGGGCGACACGCCCACCATCGAGCAGCTGGCCGAGCACCTGGCCGACCTGGCCGACCGCATGGTGGGCGCCTGCGCCGCCCTGCAGCGCGAGCACGGCGCCGCCGAGCCGAGCGCCCGCACCCTGCAGCACGCCGAGGGCCACGTGCGCGTGGCCGCCGAGGTGCTGGCCACCGACGGGCCCGCCATCGAGGCGGCGCTGGCCGCGGCCGAGCCCGAGCCCACCGACCGGGACTGACAGCGACGTAGGCTCCAGCGGCGATGGCCCGCCGCACCCGCACCCCGACGGCCCTGGTGGCGGCAGCGAGCCGCCCCCTGGTCGACCGCAAGGCCACCGTCCCCCGCCAGGCCGCGCAGTGGCAGGCCGAGGCGTGGACCATGTTCGATGAGATCGGGGAGGTGAAGTTCGGGTGCAACATGGCGGGCAATGCGATGGCCAAGCTGCGGCTGTACGTGGCCATCCGCCCGCCCGACCAGCCCGACGCCGACCCCGTACCGCTCGACGCCGACACCGCCAAGGAGCTTGACGTACCGCCCGACCTGGCGCTGGCGGCGCAGGCCGAGCTAGCCCGCCTGGCCGAGGGCGACGGCATGCCCGAGCTACTGCGCAGCCTGAACATCAACCTCGAAGTGGCGGGCGAACTGTGGCTGGTCGGCTGGGACGCCCGCACCCCCGCCGAGCCCGACGGGCCCGCCCCCGAGCAGTGGGAGGTGCGGTCGGTCAGCGAGGTGGCGTGGCAGGGCACCGGCGACCAGCGCACCGCCAAGGTGCAGGGCCCCGACGGCCCGCCCCGCGAGGTGCAGCGCGGCAGGGATGCGTGCATCCGGGTGTGGCTGCGCCACCCCCGCTACGGCGACCTGGCCGACAGCAACCTGCGGGGCGTGCTGGCCGACTGCAGGGCGCTGCTGGTGCTGCAGCAGCAGGCCATAGCCGAGGCCCGCAGCCGCATGTCGGCTGGTGCGTTCACGGTGCCGAACGAGTTGACCATCGCCGTGGCGGGCCCGAGGGGGCAGGCCGACGCCCCACCGCCGACCGACGCCGACGCCGACCCGTTCCTGCTGGCGTTGGAGAACGCCATGATCGACCCGATCGAGGACGTGTCGAACCCGAGCAGCGTGGCCCCGTTCGTCATTCGGGGGCCCGCCGAGTACCTGCAGCCGCAGTACCTGCGCCGCATCGACCTGGGCCGCCAGGCCGACGGCATCGAGGCCCGCATCGAGGCCAGGGTGCAGCGCCTGGCCCGCGGCATGAACCTGCCGCCCGAGGTGGTGCTGGGCCACCAGCAGACCACCTACGCCAACGCCGCCCAGGTCGACGCCGACACGTTCGAGGACTACTACGAGCCCCGAGCCCGGCTGCTGGTCGACAGCGTGACCGGCGCCTACCTGCGCCCAGGGCTGCTCGACGCCGGGCACGACCCGGCCCAGGTGGCCCGCCTGCAGGTGTGGTACGACGCCAGCCTGCTGCTCGGCAACCCCGACACCGACGCCAACGCCGACGCCGCCTTCGATAACCAGGCCATCAGCTGGGCCGCGTACCGGCGGGCCAAGGGCTACGACGACGCCGACGCCCCCACCGAGCGCGAGCAGCTGATGCGGGCGGGGCTCATGCGGGGCATCCTGACCGCCGACCTGACCGCCCAGCTGCTGAACCTGCTGGCCGACCCCGAGGCCGAGGGGTTCCCGCCGCTGGTGGCCGCCGAGACAGGCGGCGGTGCCCCACCGCCGAGCGCCGAGGCCGAGGCGGCAGCCACGGTGCTGGCATGGCTGGCCGACCAGGCCCGCCCGCTCGGGGCCGCCCCCTTTCGCCCTACCGGCAGCGGCCAGCACCGACGTGACCGAGGTGCCGCCCGGCCGGGCCCTGCTCGACATTGACCGCGAGACACGGGCCAAGCTGCAGGCCGCGACCGACGCCGCCCTAGAACGGGCGCTCGAACGGGCAGGCAACCGGCTGCGGGCCAAGGGCCACCAGGTGCGGGCCACGCTGGCACGTGTGCCCCCGAGGGACGCCTGCGCCACGCTCGGGCCCAGCCTGGTGGCGGCGGCAGGGCTGGACGACGACGACCTGCTGGCGGGCGCCTGGGACCAGCTGGAGCAGGACTACTACCGGGTGGGCGGCTCGGCACAGAAGCGGGCCCTGTTCTGGGCCAGCAAGGTGTCGGGCGGCATGGACGCCGCCACCCGCGCCAGCTACGGGCTGCGCCAGGCCACCGACCTGGACACCGGCTGGGCGTGGATGAAGGAGAACCTGCAGGCGCTGGCCAAGGCCAAGCTGTACACGCCCGACCTGGCCGACCCTGGGCTGGGCGAGTTCGACCCGACCACCAAGGCGCCGACGGGGCTGATCCGCCAGGCCATGCGGCGGGCGGGCGGGGTGCAGGGCAGCGCCGACCTGACCAAGCTGACCACCGACCCCGGCGACGTCGGCAGCGCGTGGATCACCGTGCCCGACGGCAGCAGCCCCGGCGGCATCGCCACCGGGCAGCTGATCACCGACATCATCCAGGCCGAGGGCGGGGCGGTGTCGGGCTACCGGTGGGTGTACGGGCCCGCCGACCGCACCCGACCGTTCCACCCGCACCTGCGGCTCGACGGGCTGGTGTTCGCCAGCTTCACCGACCCGCGGCTGGTGTGCTCGGGCTGGCCCGGCACGGGCCACTACATACCCGGCGACCACCGGGGCTGCGTGTGCGACGTGGAGCCGATCGTGCTGACCGCCGACCAGGTGGCCGCCCTGCACGCCCAGGGGCTGCTGCCCGACAGCGCCCTGGGCCCCGTGTACGGCCCCGCCGAGCCCGGCCCCTGGCACGGCCCGATCGAACCGGGCCCGGTGCACGGCCCCGCCCGCCCCGGCCCGGAGTTTGGCCCGACCAAGGCGCCGCCGCCCCTGGGCGACGTGCACGGCCCCGCCCTGCCCCCCAAGGAGGTGCCGCCCCGGCTGGGCGTGCACCGGCTCGGCACCCGCAGCTACGCCGAGGCGGCGGCCACGGTGGCCACCAGGCGCACCGGCGCGGGCCGAGGGTTCGCCTTCGACGGGCCCGACGTCGAGTCGATGCACGTGCACGTGGCGCCGGTGCAGCTGCAGAAGTCGACCGCCGCCAAGCTGGTCGACGCCACCGAGTACCGCTTCAAGCTGACCGACGTGGGCGCCCGCCAGTGGCGCGAGGCGGTGCTGCCCGGCGGCGACACGGTCAACCGGCGGGGCTGGCGGGCCGAGTACCAAGAGAGCCTCGACACCCGCAAGGCCGCATGGAAGGGCCCCGGCTGGACGCTGCGCAAGGGCGTGCGGGTGCCCGACCCCGGCATTGCCGCGCAGGGCGACGGGCTGGCGCAGATCAACCTGGGCAAGGCCACCACCGTGCGCAATAAGGGCGGCACGAAGCTCAGCTGGGCCAAGGCCGACGACGCCCAGCAGGCCCGGTGGACGGGCAAGTTCCAGGGCCGCCAGGTGACCATCGAGTACAGCGACGTGGCCGCCAACGACCGCACCGCCACCGCCCTGCACAACGAGGTGCGGGTGTGGGTCGAGGGCACCGAGGCGCCGTCCGAGGACTTCTTTGCCGACCTGATGGAGCGGCACCGTTTCGTGCGGCGGGTGGGCGTGCCCGACGACGCCGAGGTGGCCGCCTACGCCGAGCACGCGCTGGTCACCAAGCTGGGCACCGCCGAGGCCCGCCAGGCCATCTACGGGCGCTCGGGCGGGCAGGTGGGCTTCAACCCCGCCACCGCTACCAAGCTGACCCCCGACGCGCAGCGCAAGGCGGTAACCGACGCCCTGGCCGACATTCGCCAGCGGTTCGGCATCGGCCCCGAGGACCTAGCGCTCGGCACCAGCGCCGACGGGCGCACGGTGGTGCAGCTAACCGACCAGGCGGTGCAGCGCCTAGTGGACGAAACCGGCGTCACGTTCTTCAAGCACGACCTGCACCACAGCCTGAGCCGCGACCCCAAGCTGATAGTCGACATGCTGACCGGCGACCAGGGCGGGCTGCTGGCGTCGCGCCGCCGCATGGCCGACGGGCTGCCGTTCGGTGGCATGTCGGCCGACCGCGACTACGAAACCGGCGGCGCCGACTTCGTGTTCACCCGCCAGCAGAACGTGCCCAAGTGGCAGGGCGCCCGAGCCCAGCCGGGCAGCATCATCATCGACAACGACCGGCTACGCGACCTGGACTGGTTCGCCTACCGGGGCGACTACTACGGGCAGACCCACCTGCAGGGCCACTACGGGCGGGTCGACTTCGTGGAGGAACTGCGCGAGGGCGCGGGCCGCCTGGGGGGCGGCAGCTACGGGCAGGAAACCATGTTCCGCGACACCATCGACTTTGGCCACGTGCAGGCGCTGTACCTCGACCGCTACACGCGTGACGACGTGCTGGCCCGCCTGCGGGCGCTCGGCGTGACCCACGTCGGCATGGCCCCCATCGAGGACGTGGTGCGCCTGGCGGGCGAAACGGTCGACCTGGACCCGGTGCTGGTGCCCGGCAGCCGCACCGCGCCGAGGCGGTTCGACCCTGGCACCCCGCCGACCACCCCACCGCCGGTGGCCGCCATCGACCCGTTCGCGGCCACGGTGGCCACCAACGCCGTGCAGTCGGTGGGGCCCACCACCGCCATCGCCATGATCGAGAACGGCTCGATCAACGCCAGCGCCCACCCCGCCTGGGCCAAGGCCATCAAGGAGGGGCTGGTGGCGAAGTACAACCTGGCCGACGGGCTCGACAAGTGGGGCCCGATGATCACCGACTACGGCTGGGACATTGCGAACAACGACAGCTTTGGCGCCAAGCTGATAGCCGAGCTAGCGGCCGAGGTGCTAGCCGACCCGGCCGAGGTGCACTTCATTCAGAGCTACTACTTCTAGCCCCACGTTGGCGTAGCACCCCGAGGGGGCTAAGCTGCCACCGATGCCCCCCGACTGCAGGTGCCCCCCATGACCGCTGACGTACCCGACGTGCTGGCCCCCGGCAACGGCGCGCCGGTGCTGGCCTACGGCCCGTTCGTGGTCGAGCTAGCGGCGGGGCGGCGCATCGGCATGCGGCTGGCGTACAGCCCCGAGCAGCAGGGCCCCGACAGCCTGCGCTGGGACGAGGCCGACCCCAACGGGCGGGTCCACTTCCTGGCCGACACCGACTGGACCGCCATCGACGGCACGCTGGTGTCGAGCGTGGCCAACGGCGGCACCAGCGCCCTGGTGCGCGCCGTGCAGCCCCGCGACCTGGCGGGCACCGCCTACGAGGGGCTGGGGCTGGCCGAGGCGGTGGCGCAGCTGCGGGCCGACAACCGCTGGGCGTGGGCCGACTGACGTAGCGTCGGGCCCATGCGCCGACGCCTGCTGGTCCTGCCCGTGCTCGCGGTGGTGGCGGTGGTGGCCGTGGTGGCGGCGCCGCTGGTGGCCAGGGCGGTGTCGAGCAGCATTACCACCCCGATGGGCGACCAGCCCGACCTGACCCCCCAGCTGACCATCCGGGCCCCGGCGGGCGTGGTGCACCCCGGCGACCCGATCCCGGTGGTGGTCGAGTACGTGAACTTCCACGCCGACCCCGCCGCCCGCTGCGGGCCCGCGGGCACGTGCCTGGGGTCGCTGCCGAACCGGGTGACCGGCACCCCCGCGGTCGACGTGGGCCACGTGCACGTGTACTTCACGCCCGGCACCGCCAGCACCGACGGCCCGCCCCAGGCGGTGTCGTTCTGCATCCCCACCACGGTGGCCGAGGTGGGGTTCGCTGGCACGGTGTCGGGCAACTGCCCGCCGCTGGCCGAGCGGGGGCTGTACCGGGTGTCGGCGGAGTTCCAAAGCGACAGCCACGTGTCGTCGCTCAAGGCTTTCAACAGCCCCCAGCACGTGCCCACGTCCGACGTGGTGGTCATCCGGGTGGCCTAGCCTCCGGGGGCATGGCCGCAACCGCCACCGCCCCGCCCGCCACCGAGCCCGAGGGGGCGCCCGTCAGCTGGGCGGTCGAGCAGGTGCCCGACGGCTGGCAGGTGCACCGCGACGGCGCCCCGCTCGGCGGCCCGCACCCGAGCTACGCCGAGGCCGTGGGCGCCATCCGCGACGACCTGGCCGCAGCCGAGGCGCCCACCGCCGACGGGCTGCTGGCCGAGCAGTGGCACAGCCCGGCGGGCATCGCCTTTGCCGAGCCCACAGGCGACGGGCGCGACTTCACCGACGTGGCGTGGTCGTGGCGCGACCCCGACACCAGCCTGCTGCCGCTCATGTTCCAAGACCAGACCGACATGGGCCACTTTGGGGCCCGGCTGGCGGGCACCATCACGCAGCTGACCGAGCAGGGCGGCACCGTGCACGCCACCGGCCGCTTCTACGACAGCGACCAGGGGCGGGCGGCCCGCGACCTGCTGCTGGGGGGCCGCCGGTTCGGCGTGTCGGTCGACCCTGGGGCGGTCGACGCCACCTGGGAGTGCGTGGCCGAGGACGCCGACGGCTGGTGCACCGAGGAGCTAGTGCGGTTCGGCGCGTACGAGGTGATCGGGCTGACCATGACCCCGTTCCCTGCGTTCGCGAACGCCGCCATCGAGCTAGCGGGCGCCGAGGGGCAGCTGGCGGTGGCGGCAGCCGACCACGCGTTCACCGACGCCAACGGCGACGGCAACTGCGACGCCTGCCTGGCCGAGGACGCCGACGGCAACTGCACCGAGGTGTGCGACCTGCCCGAGGCCGAGCACACCGCCGCACCCGAGCCCGAGGCCGAGGCCAGCGCGGTGGTGGCCGACGCCAGCGGCAGGCTGCACGCCCGGCTGCGCATCGCCGCGACGCCGCCCCGCTGGTGGTTCGAGCTACCCGAGCCCCACCCCGGCGACCCGCACCTGGTCGAGCAGCCCGACGGGGCGCTGGCGTGCCCGCTGACCATCGCTGACGACGGGCAGGTGTTCGGCCACGTGGCCCGCTGGGGCCAGTGCCACGTCGGCTACCCCGGCGCCTGCGTGACGGCCCCCGCCAGCGTGGGCGGGTATCGCGACTACCACCTGGGCCAGGTGCGCACCGACGACGGCGCCCTGGCTGTCGGCTGCCTGACCATCGGCTGCGACCACGCCCCCGACTACCTGCAGGCCAGCGGCGCCCGCGACCACTACGCGCACACCGGCATGGCGTGGGCCGACGTGCGCCTGTCGGACGGCGACCTGGGCGTGTGGGCGTGCGGGGCGCTGCGCCCCGACGTGCGCCCCGAGCTAGTGCGGGTGCTGCGGGCCAGCACCCTGTCGGGCGACTGGCGGGGCGGCGAGCTAGTGGCGGTGCTGGCGGTCAACACGCCTGGCTTCCCGATTGTGCGCGAGGCGCTGGCCGCCAGCGGGGTGCGGCACCTGGCCGACGTGCGCCCCGCCGCCCGCCTGCACCACGGCGCCACCGTGACGCTGACCGCGGCGGGCCAGGTGCGCCGCTGCCCCGACTGCGCAGCCCGAGCGGCAGCGGCCCGCGGCCAGCTGGCCAACGCGCTGTCGCCCGCCGACCTGGCGCACCTGTCGCGCATGGTGGCGGGCGCGGTGGAGGCGGCGGTGGAGCCGCTGGCCGCGCAGCTGGGGCTGGTCGAGCAGCGCACCCGGCACCTGCGCGCCGCCGAGGCCGAGCACCTGCGGCAGCGGGTGCGCCGCTAGCGGGTGCCGCGGGGCGGGCTGGGCGACATGGGCTACGGCGGGCGCCGCCGCCTGGTGCTGTACCTCGACCGCGAGGCCAGCGACGCGCTCGACGCCCTGGTGGCCGAGGTGGACCGCAACCCCGAGCAGGTGGCGTGGGCGCTGCTGCGGCGGGCGCTGCTGCCCGACGCCGGACCGTAACCTGCCGCGTGAACGTACTGGCCCCAAGGGCGCTAACGTGGTGTGCGTGACCACCCCCACCACCCTCACCGACCGCCAGCTGGGCGCCCGCGCCGCCGCCCAGGCCGACCGCCGCCGGGCCGACCGGGCCGAGGCCCGCGGCTGGCACACCACCGCCGCCGCCTACCGGGCACTGGCCGACGCGCTCGACGCGCTGTAGCGGCCACCCGCCGCCACCCGACCCCCGCCCAGCGCGGGGGTCGTTGCGCGTGTGGGCCCAGGTGGGGCTACCATCCCAGCCCAGGTCAGCGAGCGGCCCGGCACCTAGTGCAGGCGAGCGGCCCCGAGGCGTGGCACCTAGTGCCCCCGAGGCCCGGCTCCACCGGCACACCCCGCACCCCTTGCGCACCCCGGAGGCCCCGATGGACCTGGCCCAGCTGCTGGCCCTGCTCGACACCCTGCCCGAGCTAGACGACACCGCCCTGGCCGAGCTAGCCGACGACCTGGCCGCCGCCATGGACGCCCTGCTCGACGGCAACCCCGACGACACCGCCCTGGCCGACGCCGAGGCCGCCGCCAACGGCGTCGACGCGGTGCGAGCCGAGCAGGCCACCCGCGAGGCCGCCGCCGCCGAGCGCCAAGAGCGCGCCGACGCGCTGCGCCAGCGGGTGCACGCCGAGCCCGAGCCCGACCCCGCCGCCGAGGGCGCCGAGCCCGACCCCGCCGAGGCCGAGGCCGCCGAGCCCGACCCCGAGCCCGCAGCCGAGCCCGAGCCGCTGCCCGCTGCAGCCGCTGTGGCTCCCGCTGGTCGCCTGCCAGCCCGCACGGGCAGGGTGGCCGCCCGTGGCACCACCCCGGCCCGCACAGCGCCGCCCGCGCCCAGCATGGCGTTCCCCGAGTGGGGGCTGACCGCCGCGGCCAACGCCCCCGGTGTGGTGGCGGGCGCACCGGTCACCGACTACGACCAGCTGGCCAGCATCTTCGCCAACGCCTACCGCATGATCACCGGCCCGTCGGCGGGCCCCCGAGCCCACGTGCCGCTGGTGCGGGCGGGCCGCGGCCCCCTGGCCGAGTACGGCGAGGCCCGTTACCTCGACGGGCACGCCCCGACCAACGCCGCCAAGGTGCGCAACGTGGTGCACCCGAACGCCATCACGGCGTCGGGCGGCATGTGCGCCCCCGTGAACGTGGCGTACGACATGCCCGTGGTCGGCAGCAACGTGCGGCCCGTGCGCGACACCGCCCTGACCCGGTTCGGGGCCGATCGTGGCGGGGTGCGCACGCTGGTGTCGCCCGTGCTGGCCGACGTCACCGGCGCCATCGGGTTCTGGACCAACGCCGACGACATAGCCGCGGTGGCGGGCACCCCCACCAAGCCCTGCCTGACCATCGACTGCCCCGACGAGGTCGAGTCGCTGGTGCAGGCCATCACGCAGTGTTTCAAGGTGGGCAACCTGCGGCAGCGGTTCTTCCCCGAGCAGGTCGAGGCGGTAATGCGGCTGATCAGCACCGCCGCCGCCCGCATAGCCGAGACGACCCTACTGCAGACCATGAAGGCCAACAGCACGGCGGTAACCACCGCCCAGCTGCTCGGCACCAGCCGCGACGTGCTGGCCTACCTCGACCAGGCCGTGGCCGCCTACCGCGACCGTTGGCGCCTGGACGACTCGGAGCGGCTGCGGCTGGTGGTGCACCGGCAGCTGCGCGACGCCATGCGGGCCGACATGGTGCGCAGCCTGCCCGGCGACCCCGCCACGAACTTCGTCATTGCCGACAGCACCATCGCCACCTGGTTCAGCGCCCGTAGCCTGAACGTAACGTGGGCTTACGAGGCCCCCAGCACCAGCGGCCACTTTGGGGCCCAGGCGGCGGGGGCGCTGGTCAAGTTCCCGGCATCGGTCGAGGCGCTGCTGTACCCCGAGGGGGCGTTCCTGTTCCTCGACGGCGGCACGCTCGACCTGGGGCTGATCCGCGACAGCACCCTGACCGCCACCAACGACCTGATGTTCTTCTCGGAGACGTTCGAGGCGGCCCACTTCCTGGGGCCCGAGTCGATCCTGTTGACGATGGCGCTGTGCCCCGACGGCACCGTGTCGGGCACCGCCGACGTCAACCCCTGCGCCTGATAGGAGCCCCGCATGGCAGCTGTGACCGTGCCCGCCCCCGTGCTGTCGGTGGTGACGTTCGCGTCGCCCGGCTACCCCGACAGCTGGCAGCGGTGGTGGGGCACCACGCAGGGCGACAGCCGACCCGACACCAGCGCGCTGGCCACCGGCGCCACCGCCGGTGCGCCCGGCGCGTGGACCCCCGCCGGTGCCACGCCGCCGCCGACGGTGGCCAAGCTGGTGGCCAAGGACCCGATCGACGTCAAGGCCAGCCCGGCTACCGCCTGGGCGCAGGGCCAGTACGTGCAGACCGCCACCGCGGGCGCGCCAGGGCAAGCGCACTGGTCGGGCTCGGCGTGGGTGGCGGGCCCCAAGCCCTGACCGAGGCGGTGCGCTAGGTGTCGATGACCGACGTGTACCGGGGCGTGGCCGACGCGCCCCCGGTGCAGCCACCCCGCTACAGCCTGCTGACCGCCGCCACGGTGGTCGACGAGCCCACCCTGCGCTGGCAGGGCGGCTACGACTTCCTGTCCGAGCTAGGCGGCAAGGGCGGCGCCGAGGGGCTCGAAGGGTGCCTGCAGTGGTACACCAGCAACGACCCGCTCGACGCCTACCTGGTGCACGCCGACCCGGTGCAGCTGTGGGCGCAGGCCCCGTGCACCACCACGCTGGGCGCCCGCACCCGCGACTGGCAGGGGCCCGCCCGCCGCCTGCTGCTGGCCCGCCAGTCGGCGGCCCTGGCCCGCTGGCTGGCCTACAACCGGCTGAACGCCGCCGCCACCAACGGCCCGCAGTCGGTGCTCGGCGGCGCCGCCGAGGTGGTGGCCGCCCTAGAGGACTACCTGGCCCGCATGCTCGACGGCCCGCTCGGCACGCTGCACTGCAGCCCCGGCACGCTGGCGGGCGTGGTCGGCGCGGGGCTGGCCCGACTCGACGGCGCCCGGTGGGTCACGCCGATCGGCACGCCGATCGTGGCCGACGCGGGCTACACCACCGACACGGGGCTGCTGGTCGAGGGCACCGAGGCGGGGGCCATCATCGCGACGGGCCCCGTGCGGGTGCGGCTGGGGCCGATCGAGCTACCCGACGCCGAGCGGGCCGCCGAGTGGATCGACCCCCGCACCAACACCGTGCACGTGGTGGCCAGCCGCACCGCCACCGTCGAATGGGACCCCGGCAGCCCCGACGGGCTGGTGTCGACCCCGCCCGACGTGTTCGCCCCCGTAGCCCGAGGCGGGGTCATCGACTTCGCCGCCAGCAGCGGCACCCCCGGCTAGCCCATGTCCACGCCCACCAACCCCCAACCGAGCAGGAGGCCCTAGATGGCCGAGCAGCCCTGCCTGCCGCAGGTGCAGGCGTGTGTCATCCGAGTGGCCAAGCTTGACGCCGACGGCACCCCCACCGTCGGCACCACGTCGGGCTACGTGTCCGACGCGCTGGTGTCGGTGCAGTTCGAGCCCGAGTACCAAGACGGCGCCGAGATCACGCAGGACAACGCCTGCGGCGACCGGGTCATCGATTACAAGGCGCCCGACATCTTCCGGTGGGGCAACATAACCATCCAGCTGGCCACCCCCGACCCGTACCTGGCTGCGTTCCTGTCGGGCGGCGACACCATCGTCGGCACGCTCACCGACGTCGACCGCATCGGCTACAGCGCCCCCCCGCTCGGCACCCTGCCCGAGAACCCGATCAGCGTCGAGCTATGGGCCAAGCGGCCCGACAAGGCCACCGGCAGCCTCGACGCCGCCAGCCCGTACGCGAGGTGGGCATACCCGCTGGTCAAGAACCTGCGGCTGGGCAGCCACACCCACGAGAACGGGGCCATCCTGCCGGAGTTCACGGGCCAGGCGTTCGAGAACCCTGCCTGGGCCACGGGCCCCTGGGCGGACTGGGCGTGGTCGAGCGACCGGGTGTTCCAGTGGTTCCCGGTGGCTGCCACCGACCTGCCGACGGTGGCGTGCGCGCCGCTGGCCATCGCGGGCCCGTAGTGACCGCCACCGAGACGTGGCTGCTGGTGATGGGCGTGCTCGCGGGGGTGGGCGGGCTGCTGTTCCTGCTGCCCACCGAGGGGCGCCCGTGGCAGCAGGGGGCGGTGGCGCGGGCGCTGGTGGCCGCCAGCCTGGTGGCGTTGGCGGTGGCGCTGGCCATCAGCCCGCTGTAACCGGACCGCCACACCGCCCACGTTGGGAACCCCCGCCAAGGGGGCTAACATGGTGCCCATGCCCACCGACATGAAGCTCACCCACCACGCCGACGGCACCTGGTCGCTGTCGGGCATGACCGACTACCGCGTGCAGCAGCTGGCCGCGGCGCTCGGCAGCCAGGCCGCGCTCGAAGCCCGCCTGGCCGACCGCGGCGGCTCGGCACCCGGTTGGGTTACCGCAGCCGACGCCACCTACTTCGCCCAGCAGGTGCAGGCCACGGGCCACCTGCAGCGCTGGCTGGACGGGCTGACCCGTTGGGCCAGCGACCACCAGCTGCAGCGGCGCCGCAGCGCCACCTACACGCCCGAGGCCGAGGCGGTGCAGGTGGCCTAGCCTGGCCCCGACCACCACCGCCACGGTGGCCACCGCCGACCGCAGCCCCCCGCGCCCTGTCCGCCGCAGTATCCGGGGGGCTGTGGCGCGCTCGGCGTGGGGTGGCGCCCCGGCGGGTACGTTCGGCGCATGACCACGCAACAGCCCCCGCAGCAGCAGCCCGACCGCGACCGCGAGCGCCAGCAGCGCGACCCCCAGCGCCGCCAGGGCGACCAGCCCGACCAGCCCGACCAGGACGACCCGATCGAGATGGCCCGGCAGGTGTCGCAGCCCGCCGAGCGGCCCAACCCCGAGGCCGAGCCCGCCGAGCAGCCCGACCAGCCCAAGGCCAAGCGCCCGTCGTAGCGGCGCGTACGCTGGCCGCATGCCAGCCCCGTGGGTGACGCCCGAGCAGGTGCAGGCGGTGTGCCCCGCCGCGTGGGACGGCACGCAGCTGGCGGGCCCGATCGAGGCGGCTAGCAGCATCCTGTTCGCCCTGTCGGGCGGGGTGTGGCCCGGCCCCCAGGCCGACGTGGTGCGCCCCTGCACGCCGCTGCAGTCGCTCGGCTACACGGGCGGCAGCAGCTACGGGCCCGTCTACGCCACGGGCGCCTGGGCGCCGCTGGGCGGCTGGTGCGGCTGCTCGGGCCCCGACGTGTGCGGCTGCGCCACCGCCAGCCACGTGCAGCTGCCCGGTGTGCCCGCCACCAGCGTGCAGGCCGTCACCGTCGACGCGGTGGTGCTGCCCGCCACCGCCTACCGGCTGACCGACCAGCTGCTGGTGCGCACCGACGGCGGCAGCTGGCCCTGCTGCCAAGACCTGGCCGTCGCAGGCGACCAGCCCGGCGCCTGGCAGGTGGCGTACACGTGGGGCGCCGAGCCCCCGCTGGCGGGCCAGTACGCGTGCGCCGCCCTGGCGTGCGAACTGTGGAAGGCCACCACCGGCAGCGCCGAGCCCGGCATCGTCGACAGCTGCCGACTGCCCAAGCGCATCACCAGCATTACCCGGCAGGGCGTGTCGATGGCCCTGCTCGACCCGATGACGATGTTCCCCGAGGGGCTGACGGGGCTGCCCGAGGTGGACCTGTGGCTGGGCAGCCTGCGCTACGGGCAGGCGCACCGCCCGGCGGTGGTGCTGGTGCCAGGGCAGCGGCAGCGGGCCCTGCGCGACGCCTGACCGGGTGCTGCTGCTGGTGTGGCTGGGCTGGCTGCGCCGCCTGCTCGGCGCGTCGGTGCCCGAGGGCCAGCGGCCACCCCGCCCGACCCCCGAGGCGTGGTGGTGCGGCTACTGCCGCGGCTGGCACAGCTGGGACCCGAGCGACGACTGAGAACATTTCTGGCCGCCAGGTTGGTGCCACGCCCCAAGGGGGCTAACATGGTGGTCATGGCACGCACCCACACCCACCCCACCTGCCCCACCTGCGCCGACGACCTGGACGGTGTCGACTACGTGCGCCACGGCTACGCCGAAACGGTGTGGGTGTGCGAGCGCTGCGACGCCCGCTACAGCCCCGCCGACCTGGCCGAGGCCGCCGAGCAGGCCGAGGCCGAGGCCGACGCCCCCGAGCTAGCGGCCACCCGCGGCTTGGAGGACGTGGACGGCTGGGCCACCGTGGTGGGCGGCGAGGTGGTCGAAGTGTTCGGCACCCGCACGCAGGCCGCCGACCTGGCCGAGTGGCTGGTGAGCCAGGGCGGCGCCCTGGTGGCCACCGTGCAGCCCTACAGCCCCGAGGGCATCTACCTGCCCGACGACCACGGCTGCTAGCCCGCAGCAGCGGCACAGCGCCCCCAGCCCCACCCGGCTGGGGGCGCTGTCGCGTACGCTCCCAGCATGGGCAACCCGTGGCAGGCGCGCCGCTGGCGTGAGGGCGGCACCGAGGGCACCTACAGCGACATGGACCCCGACGTGCGCCCGCCGCAGCTGGCCGACCTGGCCACCCCGCAGCCCACCGCTGCCTGGGCCGACCACAGCAGCTACCCCGCCAACGGCAACGTCGAGCAGGTGCTGGCGTGGGTGGGCGCCGACGCCGAGCGGGCCGCCTACGCGCTGGCCGCCGAGCACCACCGGCCCCTGCCCCGCCGCACGGTGGTCGGCCCCCTGCAGGCGCTGGGGGCGACGTGACGGGGCTGCTGGCCCTGCTGTGCGACCAGGCGCTGGCCGCGGTGCAGGTGGCCTACGCGAACGACCCCGACGCCGAGCCGCTGCCCGACCGCCAGCTGGTGTCGGCGGGCCAGGCCCCCTGGGACTGCGACCTGCTGAACGTGTGGGTGGTGCGCGACTACCCGACGGCAGGCGGCCCCGAGCAGGCGCTGCAGCAGTCGATCAGCCGAGCGGCGGGCCACTACTTCCGGGCGGTGGTGCTGGGCGTGCAGCTGGTGCGCTGCTACCCGCTGGGCCCCGAGGTGGGCGGGCCACCGCCGCTGGCCGCCGAGGTGGCCGCAGCCGACGTCATCCACGCCGACGTCGAGCGGGTGTGGGCGGCGCTGCTGGCGGCAGCCGAGCAGGGGGCGTTCAGCCAGCGGAACGGTGTGGTGTACGAGGGGTGGCAGGCGGTGGGCCCCGAGGGCGGGCTGGCGGGTGGCGTGATGACCGTGCACGCCCTGCTGCCCGAGCCCGCCGCCCTGGTGGCCCCGTGACCGTCGGCTGGCTGCTGTGCACCGCCGCCGTGCTGCTGGCACAGCTGGCCGCCCTGCGCCGCCTGCAGCCCCACAGCGGCCCCGAGGCCCCCGACACCGCCGCCGAGGCCCCGCAGGCCAGCAGCGGTCCGCTGAGCGCCCCAGGGGGCCCGTAGTGCCCGGCGGGCTCGGCGGCACGTTCGGCACCAGGGTGGTCATCAACCCGCAGGCGCTGCAGAACCTGCTGACCGGCCCGAACGGGCCCGTGGTGCGCGACCTGGTGCGCCGCGGCAACCGCGTCAAGGACCGAGCCCAGCAGCTGGTGGGCGTGTACGACCCGCCCCCGGCGGGCCCGGTGCGCAAGCGGCGCCCCGGCACCCTGCGCGACAGCATCGTCATGCGGCTGGTGCGGGGCGGCCCGTGGGGTGTCACCGCCATAGTCGGCAGCAACGACGCCATCGCGCTGTGGCACCACGAGGGCACCGTGCCCCACGTGATCGTGCCGGTGCGCAGGCGGTGGCTGTGGTTCTACTGGAAGCGCATCGGGGCCACCGTGTTCGCCAAGCGGGTGAACCACCCTGGCACCAAGCCCAACCGCTACCTGACCAACGCCCTGCCCGCCGCCCGCTAGTGGCGGGGCCGCCAGCGGCGCAGCACGTCGTCCACGGGCAGCACGCCGACCATCACCATGCCGACCACTAGCTCCGTGGCGTCGTGGTCCGACAGCCCTTCGAGGAACACCGCGACGCCGAGCAGGAACACCACCACCCGGCGCACCACCGCGAACGCCACCAGCCAGGCGCCCGACGGCTCGGCGGGCTCGGGCGGCGGCTGGTCGGGCGGGCCCATAGGCTCCCCAGCGTGCCCCGCCACCGCAGCTTCCAGCTGGGACCCCCACCCACCGACGCCGACTACGTGACGTTCGACCTGTCGGGCAAGCGCAGCAGCGACCCCGACGGGCCCGGCTGGACCGAGGCGTTCACCTGCGTGGGGCTGGCCCCCGCAGGCGTGTTGGAGGACCTAACCACCAGCATCCGGGTCGACCCGAACACCGGCAGCCGACGGTACGACACGCTGTCGTGCATGGCGTTCGTGCGGCAGGTGCTGGTGCCCGACGACAAGGGCCGGTTCGAGGCGCTGCTGCACGACACCGACCGCGTGGTGGGGCTGATCGACCTGGTGCAGCTGGTGGCGTGGCTGTCCGACGAGCTAACCCTGCGCCCTACCCGGCCGTCGTCAGGCTCCACGCCTGGTGGCGGACAACTGGATGGGGCGGCTATGCCCGTGGGCGCTGCCACCTAGCGGGGCTCGACCCCGACAGCCTCGACGCCCGCAGCCTGCTCGACGTGGCGTACTGCCTGGCCGCCGACCAGCCCACGTGGCTGCCCCAGCTGGACCAGCTGCTGGCCGCCCCGCTCGGGCCCGACCGCGAGACGTGGGGCGCCACCCCCGAGGCCACCCGAGGCGCCGCCGCAATGGAGCAGCTGGCTGGGGGCCCGGCGCGACCCCGCACCTGACGTAGCCTCACACCGATGGCGGTCGAGCAGCTGGGCCAGGCGTTCGTTGAGATCGTGCCCGACACCAAGGGGTTCGGGCGCGAGGCCGCCCAGGGCATGGAGAAGGAGCTGGGGCCCGCCGCCGACCGCGTCAACAGCAAGGTGGGCGACGGCATGGCGGGCGCCTTCAAGAAGGTGGGGGCCGCCGTGGCCGCCGCCGGTGTGGGGGCGTTCTTCAAGTCGGCGGTCGACGCGGCCACCGACACCGCCGAGCAGGTGTCCAAGGTGGGGGTGGTGTTCGGTGACGCCAGCGAGCAGGTGCTCGACTTTGGCGACAAGGCCACCGAGTCGATGGGCGCCAGCAGGCTGGAAGCCCTAGAGGCCACCGCCACGTTCGGCAACCTGCTGCGGTCGGTGGGGCTGTCGGGCGGTGCCGCCGCCGACATGTCCACCAAGATGACGCAGCTGGCGGGCGACCTGGCGTCTTTCAATAACGTGCCCGTCGGTGATGCGCTAGAAGCTATACGTAGCGGGCTGGTTGGTGAAACAGAACCACTAAAGAAGTTTGGTGTAAACCTAAATGAGGCAGCGCTAAAGGCCGAGGCAATGGCGCTAGGGCTAGACGTGTCGGGCACTAGCCTCAATGCCACTACTAAAGCGCAGGCCGCCTACAGCCTTATAATGAAACAGACGGCGCTGGCGCAAGGCGACTTCGCCCGCACCAGCGACAGCCTCGCGAACCAACAGCGCATCCTGTCGGCGGAGTTTGCCAACGCCAAGGCCGAGGTGGGCCAGGCGCTGGCCCCCGCCATGCTGTCGCTGGTCGAGGCGGGCCGCGACCTGATCCCGCTGCTGGTGGGCGTGGCCCAGGCCGTAGGGACCATCGGCGCGGCGGTGGGGCCCGTGGTGGGGGTGCTCGGCAAGCTGGCGGGCAGCGAGTTCGGCTCGGCGCTGGTCACGTTCGGCACGGGGGCGGGCATCGCCTACGTGGCCCTGTCCAAGCTGCACGGCATCGTCGGCCCGATGATCACCGCCATCGGTGAGCAGCTGGCCGCCAGCGCCGCCGCAGCCACCGCCATGACCACCGAGGCGGTGGCCACCGAGGCCGCCACCGTGGCCGACGTGGGGCAGGCTGCCAGCAGCCAGGCGGCAGCCGCGGCCAACCTCGAACAGGCCGCCGCGGCCGAGGCGTCGGGCGCGGCCAGCGCGGCGGGCGCCAGCGGTGTGGGCAAGCTGGCGGGCACCGTCGGCAAGGCCACCGCAGCGATCGGTGGGTTCGGCCCCGCAGCGGTGGTGGCGGCTACCGCCGTCGGCATCGGCGTGCTGGCCATGCGCGACCACCAGCAGGCCAGCAAGGAGCTAGCCGAGCAGCAGGCCAAGGTGAACAAGGCGCTGGCCGAGGCGGGCGACCCCGCCCAGATGCTGGCCGCAAAGTACGACGAGATCGGCGCAGCGCTGGCCAAGGTGCCCGAGCTACAGCAGGGCGTGGCCGACGCCAAGAGCAAAGACGCCGTGGCCACCAACCTGCTGACCGACGCCCTGGCAGGCCAGGAAGCTGCCATGTCCGAGGCCGGGCTGTCGATGGATTCGGTCAAGCGGGCGGTGCTGGAAGGCGGCGACGCCTTCGACGGCATGCTGCAGCATTTGAACCAAATAGACCCCGCCACGGGGGGGCTAAAGGAGGGAATGTACAACCTGTCGGGCGCCATCCAGACGGTCGAGCAGGACCTGCGCGACGCCGACACCGAGGCCGCCAAGCGCATCAAGACCACGCTCGAAGCTGCCGAGGCGCAGGGGCTGCTGAGCCAGGCCGAGATCGACCGGGCCAAGGCCACCAGCGGCAGCAAGGACGCCGACCAGCAGTGGATCGCGGCGGGCACCGAGCTAGAAGGCACGATGCAACGCCTGGTGGTGCAGCGGGCCGCCGACGCCGAGGCCGCCAAGCGGCAGGCCGAGGCCACCGACCAGGCGGTGGCCAGCGCCGTGCAGGCCATCGACCCGACGGCCCGGCTGGCCGCCAAGACCAAGGAGTTGGAGGCCGCTGAGAAGGACGTAAAGGACGCCACCGACCAGGCCAAGCGGGCCCAGGACGAATGGCTATTCGGCACTGTCGACTTCCAGGCCGAGCTAGACGACACCACCAAGGCCGTGCGCGACATGAAGGACGTCACCAAGGAGATGTCCGAGGAGCAGGTGCAGGCGGCCCTGGCGGGCACCGACAACAGCGTGGCGGCGCTCAAGGTGCGCGACGCCTACCAGCAGGTAACCCACGAGGCCGTCGACGCGGTGAAGGCCATAGGCGACACCAGCGCCACCGCGCAGGAAGCCACCGACCGCACCGCCGCCTACGCGCAGCAGCAGTACGAGCTAGCCATCGCCTACGGCATGCCCGAGGCCGAGGCCGCCAAGGTGCGCGACACCATCCTGTCGATCCCGAGCAGCCACCCCAGCGACATTGACGTGAAACAGCACGGCGCCGAGGTGGCTAAAGCTGAGATTGACAGCGCCGCCCGCGACCGCGAAACCGAGATCGCGGTCAGCTTCAAGGCGCAGAACCTGGGCGTGATGAACAGCATCCGCGAGCAGATGGGGCTGCCCGCCATAGCCGCGGCGGGCGGGGCAATGGTGCGCCACCGAGCGGGGGGCATCCTGGCCCTGGTGGGCGAAGGCGGGCGCGACGAGGCCATCGTGCCGATGGGCCCCAGCTTCGCCGCCGACCTGGCCCGCATAGTCGGCCCCAAGGCGATGGCCCAGCTGGGCGGCGGCAGCACCGAGGGGGGCCCCACCATCATCGTGAACATCGCGGGCGGCGGTGTCGGCAGCCTGGCCGAGGCGCAGCACCTGGGGCGCATCGTGGGCGAGACAGCAGCCCAGGTGCTGGCCCAGCGGCAGCTGGCCACGTCGGTGCGGGTGGCGTAGCCCATGCCCTGGAACCCCAACGCCCCCGACACGCTCGGCGTCGAGTACGCGCCGGTGCGGCTCGACACCGCCACCGTGGGGTCCGAGGGGGCCGCCTACGCGGTGGCGTTCACCGCCGAGCAGACCCGCACCCTGCCCGCCGGTGGGCTGGGCGTGGCCCACCAGGTGGTGGCCGCAGGCGACTGGACCATCGAGTTGTACACCGAGGCCAGCTACGGGCTGGCCCTGGCCGACGCCGACGGCGTCAACCACGCCACGTTCGACCCGACCGCCGACCTGCACGTGCACCCCGCCTGCTGGTCGTGGCCGACCGACAGCCTGCCGTACTACCGGTGGGTGGTCGGCACGCCCGGCACCGCCGAGAACGCGAACCATATGGTGCACCTGTCGGGCTCCAACCGCCCCGGCGGCTACACCGGCAGCTTCTATGCGGCCCGCTACGGCACTATGGCCCTACCGGCGGGCCAGCGGCTGCTGGCGGTGCGCCTGCTGAACGACCGCCAGACGGTCAACTACGTCGACACCAACGCCGTGGTCAGCACCGTCGAGACGCCCTTTGCCGACGTGGGGGCGGGGGCCAGCCCCGAGCGCATAACCGCCGAGGAACGCCCCGCCGGGCTGAACCAGCGCCAGACCGTGACGTACACGTTCCGCCCCCGCAGCGTGCTGGCCGCGGCCAACCATGCGGCGGCGCTGGTGCCCTGGGCGGCGGCGGGCTCGGGCTGGGGCTACTTCATCAACAGCTACAGCGGCCCCAACGTGCAGATGGACAGCTACCACCTGCAGCTGGTGCTCGACTACGTGCCCGAGCGGCGCCTGGCGTGGGGCACGGGCGTGCGGTTCGGCGGCACCGACGCCAGCGGGCTGGCCCAGGTGGCGCCCCTGGGCGAGCGGTGGTCCGGGTGGGTGGCCCCTGGGGCCGCCCCCACGCTGACGGCAGGCCAGCGCTACGTGCTGCTGCTGCGGGGCCCAAAGTACGCCGACCGAACACCGTTCGTCGCTCGGCTGCCCATGCTGACACCGGGCCCGCCGATCAGCGGCTACAGCAGCGGGCGGGTGCTGTGCGACCGCAACGGGCTGCCCGCCCAGTCGCTGCCCACCGACAGCGTGGGGGCGCCGCTGTACACCGGCACGCCGACCAGCGGCCCCACGTACCCGCCGACCAGCACCCCGCACGTGGACGGCATGGCATGGGCCCGCCAGGGCGTGCAGCCGCTGATCGGTGCCGACGTGGTGGCCCGGCAGCGCATCACGGTGCCGACGGGCGGCGCGACGGTCAGCCAGGTGGTGGTGCCCGTGGCCCGCCCCGACTACGACGACGCCAGCCCGCTGGTGCTGCGCTTCTACAGCGACGCGGGCACCCCGCCCGGCGGTGTGGCCACCGGCGGCGCTTACTTCCTGACGGTGGCGCAGTGGGACGCCCTGCCCGGCCCGTACACGCTCGGCGGGCGCACCATCAAGACGGTGCGGGCCAGCCTGCCGAGCCCCGTGCAGCTGGCGGCGGGCACGTGGTGGCTGCAGGCCAGCACCGCCGACGCCCACCCGCTGACCGACGCCACCCCGTGGGGCGTGCTGTACCTCGAAGCGTTCACGATCAATGCGCCGCCCGACGCGCCCAACAGCTTCCGCCCGCCCGCCCCCAGCCTGGCCCCGTCGGTGGGTGGCCGCATCAGCAGCGTGGTGGCGGTGGTGGCCCCTGTCCGCCTGACGGGCTTCACAGCGACCAGGGCGCCCGTGCAGCTGGTGGCCGCCACCGAGGCGTGCAGCGGGCTGTGGGACACGGCTGTGCTCGCCTGGGACCGCACCGCCCTGGCCGACGACAGGTTCTGGCGGTACGAGGTCGAGCGGCTCGACGTGCCCGAGGCCGAGGGCGGCACCTGGGAGCGCATCGGGCACGTGGCCGACCCCGACCGCACCACGTTCACCGACCGCGAGGCCCGCCGGGGCCAGGTGGTGCGCTACCGGGTGCGGCAGATGCGCGTCGACGGCGGCACCAGCGGCTGGACCGAGGCCCCCGGCTGGGCGCCCGTGCCGTACTGCTGCGGCATCGGGCTGGTGACCAACGCCGCCCCCGAGGTGGCCCGCAGCGTGTTCTACACCGACGTCGAGCCGCTGCGGACGTACACCAACCTCGACGCCGACTGGCTGGTGCTGCGCCCCACCTACGGTGCCGACTACCAGCAGGCGTTCCACCCGACCGAGCGGCGGGGCGTGCGCTTCCAGACGCAGCTGCTGGTCCGCTGGGGGGCCACCACCAAGGGGCTGCCCGAGTGGGACGCCCTGCGCGACCTGGCCCGCGCCAAGGTGCCCGCCGTGGCCGTGCTGACCGAGAAGGGCGACCGGCTGTACGCGGCGCTGGCGGTGCCCGAGCTAACCACCAGCCCCCAGCGGGGCATCCAGCGGTACTACGCCACCCTGACCGCCACCGAGCTAGTGGCCGCCAGCCCGGTGGTGGTGGTCGAGCGCCCGCCCGCCGACCCGACCACCACCGCAGGCACGTTCCATATGGGCGCCCACGCCAACGACAAGCTGGACAGCAACTTCTTCATGGGATTCGGATAAGGGGGGCCCCGTGCCGACCAAAGTATGGGCACCTGGCGAGTCGGTGCTGTCGACCGACTTCAACGCAATGGTGCAGGAACAGGTCATCCCCACGTTCGCGACAGCGGCGGCCCGCGACAGCGCCATGCCCGCCCCCAAGGTCGGGCAGTTCTGTTTCGTGGCCGACCCTGGCGTGCTGATGCAATACACCGACCGCAGCGTGGTGGCGGGCTGGCACCGCCCGTGGGACCAGCCCTGGGGCGCCCTGGAAGGCGACACCGTGATCGTGCCCGACAGCAGCATCAGCTGGGGGCAGTTCTTCGTCAATGCGGGCTACACGTGCCCGACGCCCCGGCGCATGGTGCGCATCCAGTACGAGTTCTGGCTGCAGAAGCAGGTCGACGGCAACGACGCGCACTGCTACGTGCGGATGATCAACGCCCGCGACGGCGGCATGATCCACGACCGGCTGGCCACGCTGCACCAGGGGTGGACCGCCCCGTTCTCCATCACCAGCACCGCCGACAGCAGCAACGTGACGGGCACCCATATCGTCGGGTACTGCACGTGGGGGTGGTACAACACCGCCTGGATACGCCGCCAGGTGACCGACCTGGGCCCGGCCCCGGTGGTGCAGCCAGGGTGACCACCACGGCGCCGCCGAGCGCTGCCACGCTGACGATGGCGGCGGGCCCGAGCCGCAGCCACGGCTGGCGGCTCGACGTGCTCGACACCCACCTGGCGCGGGTGGGCGAACTGCACCCGATCGAGCCCGGCATCGTGGTGGAGAACAACATCAACCGCGACGTAAAGCGCACGCTGGGCGGGCTGGTTATAGCCCGCACCGAGGCCACCAGCCTCAACTATTTCAGCAACCGACTGCGCCCGGTTTGGCTAGAAGGCGACGGCACCGAGTACCCGCTGGGGGTGTTCCTGATTGTGGATGCCAGCACGGTGCGGCACAGCTGGGGCACCAGCGCCGAGCTACAGCTGGTCGACCAGGGGCTGATCCTTACCATGCTGCTCGACAGGTCGGTGTCGTTCCCGTCGGGCACGCCCGTGCGCAGCGCCATGCTGGCGGTGCTGGGCATGGTGAACCTGCCCGCCTACCTGGTCGACACCACCGACGCCGTGCTGGGCGGCACCAACACGTGGGCTATGGGCCGCGACACGTGGGTGCGGGTGCTGAACGACCTGGCCGCCGTGGCGGGCTTCAACAGCGGCTACTTCGACAACGGGGGCACGTACCGGCTGCGCCGAGCCCCCGCCGCCCACGACGACACCCTGCCCGACTTCGACTACGACAGCCCCCCGAGGGTGCACGCCGACAGCGTGGTCGAGTCCGAGGCCACCATCGAGAGCCCCAACCGCTACGTGGTGATCAGCACCAGCGGCAACACCACCCCCGTGGTGGGCGTGTGGGACGTGCCCGCCGACGCCCCCCACAGCTACGAGCAGCGCGGCTACCGGGTGGTCAGCATGGCCGAGCGGCAGGGGCTGAGCCTGGCCGACGCCACCGAGGCCGCCCGCGCCAAGGGGCTGCAGGACGCCGACACCTACCAGTGGGCCAGCTTCGCCGCCGCCGCCGACCCCCGCCACGACACGTACAACGTGGTGCGCTGGCAGGGGGCGCTATGGCGCGAGCAGGGCTGGCAGCTGCCGCTGACCGTCGGGGCCGAGCACCGCCACGAGTTGCGCCGCAGCTACCTGGCCCCCGGCACCAGCGGCATCCTGGCCGCCACCCCTGGCCAGTCGACCGGGACGGCCCGCGTGCTGCGCCAGCTGCCCCGCCTGCCCGTGCCCGAGGGCACCGCAGGGGGCCCGGTGCCCGAGGCCGCCCCGTGACCACCAGCGCCCGCCCAGCGGTCGACCAGGCGTTCCTGCGGCGCATGGCCGCCACCACCGCCCAGGCGGCTGTCGACCGCACGCCCGTGCCGACCCTGCGGCCCGCCAGCGTGGTGTCCAGCCTCGACGGTGTGGTCACCCTGGTGCTCGACGGCGACGACGGCCCCGTGCTGGCCGAGGCGCTGGTGCCCGAGCCCGAGCCCGACGACCGGGTGATGGTGCTGCTGCAGCCCCCCAGCGGGGCGTTCGTGGTGGGCTACGTGGGCGCCAGCCGCGACCGTTGGGGCTCGGGCGGCGGCGGCGCCACCGAGGTGGTGGTCGACCCCGCCCAGCCCGCCGACCGGGCCGAGCTACTGCTGTGGGTCGACACCGACGCCACCGCCACCGCGGCCACCTGGCACCCGCTGACGCTGATACCGCCGTTCACGCCGTACAGCGGGTGGGGGGCGCCCGCCATCCGCCAGCTGGGCGACGTGGTCGAACTGCGGGGGCTGGTGGCGTCGGGCGGTGCGGTGGCGCCCGCCAACATCGCCCAGGTGCCCGCCTGCGCAGGCGGCAACCTGATCTTCCTGGGGGCGGGCGACCCGCCCGCGGGCCACGGCAGCGCCGACCTGCGGGTGCAGGGCACCGTGCTGCTGCTGCAGACGCCGATCATGTCGTTCGTGTCGCTGTCGATGGTGCGCTACAGCGTGGTGGCCTGACCGTGGCGGTGCTGCGCTACTGGGACGCCACCACCGCCGCGTGGGTCGACCTGGCGGTGGGCATCGGCGGGCCCGGCCCGCAGGGGCCAGCGGGCGCCACCGGGCCCCCAGGGCCGCAGGGCCCAACGGGCACGCCCGGCACGCCCGGCCCCGACGTGCGGGCCAAGGCCCGCCGCAACACCGCCTTCTCGCTGACGACGACCTACCAGGCGCTGGTGCTCGACGCCGAGGTGTACGACACCGCCGCCGCCTACGACCCCGCCACCGGCATCTTCACGGCACCCCAGGCGGGCGCGTACAGCTTCGCCGCGCAGATGATGGCGGGCGCCACGTCGGCGGGCCAGCAGGTGTTCATGCGGGTGATGGTGGCGGGCGTGCAGGTCGGCTACAGCGTGTCGGCCCAGGCGACCGCCACGTCCGCGAACCTGGCCGTCCAGGTGGCCACCACGCTGCTGCTGGCGGCGGGCACGCAGGTGCGCACCGAGGTGGCCGCCAACGCCAACGGGCTGGGCATGTTCTACGGCACCAGCGACACCACGTTCTTCGCCACCGAGCTAGTGACCCAAGGGGCGCAGGGCCCGCCCGGCGCCGACAGCACCGTGCCCGGCCCGCCCGGTGCCACGGGCCCCGCGGGGCCGCAAGGGGCGCAGGGCCCGACCGGCGCCGCCAGCACGGTGCCCGGCCCGCCCGGCGCCACGGGCCCGCAGGGCGCCACCGGCCCCGAGGGCCCCCAGGGTCCCCAGGGCCCCACCGGCCCGGCGGGTGGCGTGGTGAAGTACGCCACCACCCTGGCGGGGTCGCTCGGCACCGAGGTGGTCACGCACAACCTGCACACCCGCGACGTGGTGGTGGCGCTGGTCGGCCCCGGCGCCATGAGCTACACCGCCTTCGACGTCGACTGGGAGGCCACCACCATCGACACCGTGACCGTGCGGTACGACACGCAGTGGGTCAACAGCACCGGGTGGCGCCTGGTGGTGGTCGGCTAATGCCCCGCAGCGTGGCGTCGACCAACGTGGCCAAGGCGGCATCGGCCCCGCCCGTCGGCTACGCGGGCGACACCTACCTGAACACCACCGAGTCGCGGCTGTACGTGGTGGTGGCGGGCGTGTGGGTGCCGTGGCTCAACGCCTACGACCCCGCCTGGAAAGAGCCCGCCAGGGTGGCCAGCACGGCGGGCGTGGTCACCAGCGGGCTCGGCACGCCCGTCGATGGCGTCACCCTGGTGGCGGGCGACCGGGTGCTGCTCAAGAACCAGACCAACCCCATCGGGAACGGCGTCTACGTGGCGGCGGCGGGCGCCTGGTCGCGGGCCAACGACTGCGCCACCGCCGCCCGGCTGGTCGGCGCGGCGGTGCTGGTGCGCGAGGGCGCCACGCAGGCGAACACCGCCTGGCAGCAGACCACCGACCCGCCGATCACGCTCGGCACCAGCAACATCGTGTGGGCGGTGCTCGGCGGCGGCAGCGCCGAGGTGAACGTCAGCACCGCCGGGCCGAGCCCCCGAGTGGGCGAACTGCTGTGGGTCGACACCGACGAGCCCGCCCCCGTGGTGGTGGGCCAGCGGTGGAGCCCCGAGTACACGCTGGACAGCGGTGTGGTGCCGCCTAACGCGCAGTGCCCGCTGCTGTCGATGACCCACGGGCTCGGCGTCAAGCCATCGCTGGTGGTGGGCCACCTGGAAGATGGCTCATGGGCGCACCAGTGCGGGTGGCGTGCATCGCTAGCTATAAACGACATGACCGTAGCAATATGGAATGGCGGCCCGAGTAATGCCCAAGCCATACTCCGATTCAGGCTGTTGTATTAGATGGCCGCACTAAAGTATTGGGATGGCAGCGCCTGGCAGACGCTGACCGGCGGCACGCCCGCCCCGTACCGCCGCACCGTGTACGCCGTGAGCGACAACGCCACCGGCGGCGGGGTCAACATCGGTGCCACCAGCTACGGCGCCCACTACGGGCCCGCGGTCAACGCCTGGATGGGCGTGCTGGGCGCCACGGTGCACTTCTACTGCCAGGTGGGGCTGCAGGTCACCGCCCCCGGCTCGGACCTGGTGATCGCCCCCCAGCTGATCGCCGTCGCGGGCGGCGCCGAGGTGCTGGCCCCGAACGACAATAACTGCATCTACGTGGCGCCCCCCGCCGCGGGCTACAACGGGCCCGGCTTCGCATCGGGCATCTTCTTCGTGACACCCCCGACGCCTGGCCAGTACACCGTCCAAGTCCATTACCGGGTCAGCACCGGCACCACCAACATCATGCGGCGCCGCCTAGCGGTAATACCCCATGAGCTAATGACATAGCACGAAAGGCCGACCGTGTCTTATAGCACCATCTGGCAGTGCGCTGCCGACCTGGCCCTGCAGGGGCGCATCACTGCGTGCATTGCCCAAGAGGTCGAGCCCGGCACCAACCCCCACGAGCGCTACCCGTGGGTGCTGTGGCCCGTGATCACCGCAGCCGACGTCGAGGCCGCCTACGCCAGCGCCCTGGCCGCCGAGCACCCCGACCCCGGCGGCGACGAGGCGGTGATCACCGACGGCATGCTGCTGGCCCACGTGCAGCAGGTGCTGCCCCTGCTGCCACCGCCCGACGACGCCCCCCTGCCGCCGTAAGGTTGGCCCCCTGGCCACCCGAGGGGGCTAACGTGGGGCATGCCCCTTCCCGACTTCCACCCCCGTGGCGCGCCCGACGACGACGCCGACCCCGCCGAGCGGCAGGCGTGGCGCATCGGTGACGCCCGCCAGGCCGAGTGGGCCATGCGCAAGCTGGCCGCCCACACCGAGCGGCTGGCCGAGGCCGAGCGGCAGCACGCCGAGTGGCAGGCGCAGATAGACGACTGGTTCCGCGACGCCACCGCAGGCGACCGGCGCGAGGCCGAGTGGGCCACCGGCGCGCTGCGGGCGTGGGCCACCGACGTGCGCGCCGACGACCCGACCAGCAAGACGATGCACCTGCCCAGCGGCAGGGTGTCGACGCGGTGGGTGCCGCCCCACCCCGAGGTGCGGAACGCGGGCGAGGTGGCCGAGGCGCTGGCCCGAGCCCAGGTGCCCACCTACGACGAGATCGTCCACGCCGAGGTGCGCATCGACGCCCGCAAGCTGGCCGCCGCCACGCAGCTGGCCGACGGCTGGTGGGGCACCCTGACGTGCGGCTGCACGGTGGTGGTGTGGACCGGCACCGGCGCCGAGCACCCCAGCGGCGGCAGCTGGCCGTGGCACCCCGACGAGCACCGCTGCGGCGCCACCGAGGCGCCCCCGGCGCTGGCCGTGGCCCGCTGGGAGCGCGGCAAGGGCAACGTGGTGGTGGCCGTCAACGGCGACGTGGTGGTGCCGCTGCCGGGTGTGGCGGTGGTGCCTGGCCGCCTGGCAGTATCGGTGAACCCCAGGCCCGCCCTGTGATCGGGCGCCTGGCCGCGGGGCGGCTGGTGGCGCTGGCCGTGCTGGGCATGGCCACGGCGGTGGTGGCGGTGGGCCCGACCCGAGCCCACACCGAGCCCGCCCGCCTGGCCGCCGCCCCCGCAGTTGCGACCACCGCCGCGCCGCTGTGGTTACCACCGGCGGCGGCGGCGCCGACGACCACCGAGGCGCCGCCGCCAACGCCGACCGTCAACGAAACGGCCCCAACGTTGACAGTGGCCGCCCCACCGTCAACGACCGTTGCACCTGCCCCG